>Ga0209542_10004971_pt1 | contig 26952 bp, 29 predicted proteins | sample RifCSPhighO2_01_FD_184028 | JGI IMG/M metagenome (GOLD analysis project Ga0209542, IMG submission 184028) | Soil microbial communities from Rifle, Colorado - Rifle CSP2_plank highO2_0.1 (SPAdes) (version 2) | ecosystem: Environmental > Terrestrial > Deep subsurface > Rock core/Sediment ...
CCTCCGCCGGCGGCACCTCCCCCTTATTAAGGGGGAGGAAGGAGGGGGTCGGGGGCGGAATTTTTTCTATTATCGCTTCTAGTAATTGATTGACTCCTTGCCCGGTTTTACCAGAGACTTCCAAAACTTCTTCAGGGATGCAACCAAGCAAGTTAACGATTTCCCCGCGAACTTCTTCAATCCGAGCCAAAGGCGAATCAATTTTAGAAAGAACAGGAATAATTTTAAGGCCGGCATCTTGGGCCATCTCAAGAACGCTCAAAGTTTGGGCTTGAATCCCTTGCGTAGAGTCAACGAGCAAAATTGTTCCTTCAACGGCTTTGATAGCCCGCGAGACTTCATACGAAAAATCAATGTGGCCAGGAGTGTCAATGAGATTTAAGATGTAAGATGTAAGATTTAAGCTGTAGTTCATGCGAACAGGCGTCATTTTGATAGTGATGCCTCGCTCGCGCTCAAGCTCCATCTGATCAAGCACCTGATCGCGCATTTTCCGCGCTTCAATAGTGTGCGTTATTTCAAGCATCCGGTCAGCCAAAGTCGACTTGCCGTGATCAATGTGAGCGATGATAGAAAAATTACGAATATGTTTTAGGTCCATAAATAGTAAATCAAGTAAATTAAGTAAATTAAGCTTGTCTCGCTTATCTTGCTTATCTTGCTTATCTCGCTTACTTTACTTGATTTACTTGTTTCTTACAACTTTTCCTGCGGAGGCGCCACCATCCTTCGACTTTGCTCAGGACTTATGGCTTTGATTTTCCAAAACTTTGATCTGACAGTTTGCCAAACATCTAAAAGCTCTTGATTTTTTAGCAGATGAAGAACTACGACGCCGCCGGCAATACCAAGAATGCCCGCCAAAAACCCCTGCATAAAAATGCCGTAAAACGTATTAATGTCGAAAATATTATCAAATACTCCCAAAAGGCCATAGGCCACCGCGGCAATTGTCAAAGCTCCGAGCAGGCTCTGCCAAAAAACCCGACCCAAAAAATCCAAATTTTTCGCTAAAGTAAAATCCCTTCTAAAAAAACGCCAAAGCAGAAAAAAATTGCATATAATGCCGATTGAGTAACCCAAACCAATCGCCATCAACTCTGTCCCCGGCAGACCTTTGACCCGCAGAAGGGACTCAAAAAAAGTTTTTATTTCCGGCACGGCCTTAAATACATAGAGAAAAATGAAGGAAAGGCCGACGATTAAAAAGAGGGAAAAAATATTGACTAAGAGCGGCCGACGCGTCTTGCCGCCGGCATAAAAAGCCCGGACAAAAAGAGTATTCAGGCTTTGAGCAACAACGGAAATTGAAAATAAAGCAAACATTGCGGCGGCCAGGCGCGTGTTTTCCCATGAAAAATTGCTCGTTCCCAAAATCACGCGGATAATTTGCGCCCGCAGAACAATAAAGAGAAAAGTGACGGGCAAAGACCAAAAAATAATTTGTTTAGCAGCAAGACCAATTTGCCTTATGTAACTTTCAATATCTTGGACAGAGAAATATCGGGCAAGACTTGGAAAAGCGGCCACCGAGTAAGAAAGGCCGATGATTGTTATGGGAACGGCATGGATATTGAATGATAAATTCAAAATTGAAACAGATCCTTCCCCCATCGTTGAAGCAATGGCCACAATGACGAGGAAAGCAATGCTGTATAAGGCAAGACCGAGAGTTCTAGGCAGTGATAATTTAACTAAGTTTTTGATTCCCTGCCAATCGATTGCGCGGGAGAAATAGGGCAAAAATCGATGGCGGATTACCACCGGAATATTTACGCCGAAATGAAGAAGGGCTCCCAGAACAACGCCCAGAGCAAGTCCGGGTATGCCAATAAACGGATAAAGCAGGATAATGCCGATGATGATGCCAAGATTGTAAAAGAAAGGACTTAGGGCAAAAACAAAAAATTTTCGAAAAAGCTGGGTGATGGAGCCGAATAGATTGGAAAAGCCTAAAAGAATAGGAGACAAAAGCATGATTCTCGAAAGATAAGTAACTTGCTCCAGCGCCTCTCCGTCAAAACCCGGCGCAATCAACTTGGTTAAAAATGGCATCAAAAGAAAAGCTAGGGCGCAAATTAAAATAATTGTCACAAGAAAAACTGTAAAAACATCAGAGAAAAATTTTTGGGCATTTTTGGGCGCGTCGGTATTCAACTCTCCGTTTGTATCGCGGCCGATTTTGAGATTAAGAGAAGGCAGAAGGGCCGTTATCGCAAAAAGCGAAGCAATAGAGACAAAGATGAGATCAGGCACGCGGAAGGCGGCATAATAAATATCAAGCTCAAGGCCCGGCCCAAGGAAATGAACAAGCAAGCGGTCGCGAATAAGACCTAAGAATTGGGCCAGTAGGGCAAAAAGGCCGAGCAAAAAAGCGGCTTGATTTATACTGCCAATTTCTTTATTGATTAATCGTAGTATTCTCTTGGCCATTGTTGTCTTTTCCTAAGCCCTCAATATATTGAATGTATCGGCTCGCTTCGGCGTAATCGGGCTTTTTTGCCAAAGCTTGTTCAAAATATTTTTTAGCGCCGTCAAAATTGTCCCCTGCGGCTTCCAATAGGCCAAGCCTTAAATCTACAACAGGATTATTCGGGGCGAGACGCCCCGCTTCAAACAGAGCTTTTCCCGCCGCCTCGTAAGCCCCCTCGACGGAAAGCGGCAAAACATTCTCATAAACCGCACCGAGAGAGAGCCAATTTTGATAATTAGTTTTGTCGAATTCCACTCCAAGCTCGGCAGACGCTTCCGCTCGGCTTATGATATCTTGCAGTATTTTTTTATCGGCTTCCCCCAGCTGCCCCTCTTGGAGCAGATTATTCATCTTCAGCAGATAAACATCTGAAAGAGACCTAAAATACAAATCGCTCTTATTTAAGGAAAGAGCCTTGATAATCTTCTCCTCCGCCCTATCCAAAGTCTCGGCCGTCACGGCTCTTTCATAGAAAACAATGGAGGTGAATTTCTTGACAGATTTATAGCCGAGAAATCCGGTCAGGACCATTACGGCAATAATCAAAAGAATGGAAAAGAAAGAAAGTCTTGGATCGTTCAAGAAAGAAAAGATTGGGGTTTTAATAAGCTTGGCGAGCGCCTGCGAGCCGACTAGGACGCCGATTAAAACAAAGAAAAGAGCCAGAGGAGCCAAACTCGGCACATAGACGAAATTAAAAATCAAAAGGTATGCCGCGGCGGCGGCAGAGCTTAAGAGAAGATAATTTAAGGCGGTGTTTTTTATCTTTATGGCATTTGCCGCCGCCTTTAATATGGAAAGCAAAATAAATACGGCCAGAAGGAGCCAAGATAAAATCCCTAAAATTCCAGTCGTGGCCAAAAGAGAAGGAATTAAGCCGAAGCCAAAATTAAAATTGGCGTCCCAAAAAATAGTTTGGTTGATCGCTGTAGGCTTATGCATAGACCAAGCGGCGGAAAATCGATTCGGGCCGATTCCCAGTATCGGATTTTCTTTCAAGGCGCCGTTTATAACCGTGAGGGTCGAAGAGACCGAGGGGCGAACATCAACATTTTTTATATCTAAATAGTTTGCTAAAAAATTAGAGTTTATTGAAAAAAAGAAAACGGAAATCAAAAACACTAAGAGAGAAATAATGGGCCTCCCGGCGGAGACATTTGACATTCGATAAATAAAAAAAATTAGAGCAAGAACGCCTATGGCAAGCCAAACTGCCTGGAAACCGATCGCCGCCGCCGTAAATAAAGATAAAAGAAGAACAAGCCCCGCAGTGAGTCGGGAATATTTAGTCAAGAGGAGAGATTCCAGGGCAATAAGAGAAATAATCGCCACCAGGCCGGCAAATATGGCCAAGTCATTAAAACTGCCGAATAAATTGCCGCTGCCCGAATTGCCGAAAAATGCCGGCCAAGACGCTGAAAAACCGAAAATCATATCTAAAATCCAGAAAACCGAAAGCAAGGCGAAAGAAAGCACCAAGAGAATTTGCAGGTCAAAAATCCGCTTCTTTTCGGCGGAAAAAAAGACAGAAGCTAAAAACATGGCCAAGACAAAAGTGAGTATGGAAACAAAAGTGTCAACCTCAAAACCCTGACCCCACAGAGAAATAGTTTTGGCCGGAGAAAGGAGAGAAGCCAGCAAGTAGACGGCGGCTAAGACAAGACTGGACAAAAGAATTCCGCTTTTGGGAACAGAGATCTTGCCCTCTATTATGCGGGCCAAGAGCCAAAAGAAAAGAGAAAGCAGGATGCCGATGGAAAAAAGAAAACCCTTGCTGACGCCAAGAGAAAATTGGAAGGCCGGCAAGAAGAAAAAAGGCAGAAGAAAAATTGTCACCAAAAAAGAATAATAAGAGATTTTGTCAATGACGCCTTGGTTCTTCATATCCCAGTATTATATCTTATATTACAATGTTAACAAGCTTGTTTTTCACATAAATAAACTTTTTGACCTCTTTGTCCTCTACCCACTTTTTGATATTTTCATTGGCTAAGGCAATCTCTCGGACCTCGCCTTCATTAATGTCAGCCAGAATTTCAATTTCAGCCCGGACTTTTCCGTTCACCTGCACGGCGATTTTAACTGTTTCGTCAATAATCAATTTTGGATTCCACTTCGGCCACTCTTGCTCGTGAATACTCGCCGCAGACTTACGCAGACTTTTTTTGTTGTTAGTTATAAGTTGTTCGTTGTAAAGTTCTTCAGCAATATGCGGAGCAAAAGGCGCAAGTAGTTTTAAAAATAGTACCCAGTTTCCAATATCTATTTGCGCATCCTTCCGCGTATGTTCCGCATCTAGAGCGTTGACGAAAATCATCATGCTAGATATGGCAGTATTGAAACGCATCGCTTCAATATCTTCGGTGACTTTTTTGATTGTTTTGTGTAATAATTTTTCTACAGAAAAATCTACTGATTTACTCTGATTTCTAGACTGATTTTCACCGATTTTATCAGTGTTGATCAGTTTTTTATCAGTGTTAATCTGTAGTCGCTGTGCGACACGCCAAACTTTTTCTAAAAATCTTCTCGGGCCGATGATGCTCTCGGTTGACCAAGCGATCGAATCGGTAAACGGCCCCATGAACATCTCATAAACCCGAAGCGTATCGGCGCCATAAGTTTTGACAATATCGTCTGGGTTAACGACGTTGCCCCATCGTTTAGACATCCTTCTTCCATCTGAAGCTATGATCATCCCCTGATTGTGCAGTTCCTTAAACGGCTCCTCGGTCGGCGTAATTTCAAGATCATGCAGAAATTTGTTCCAAAAACGCGCATAAAGAAGATGCCCTGTAGCATGTTCTGTCCCGCCCACATATATATCAACTTGTTGCCAGTATTCAATTTCTTTCTTCCCCGCAAGTTCTTTTTTATTTTTCGGATCCATGTAGCGCAGATAATACCAAGAGCTTCCCGCCCAGCCGGGCATGGTATTAGTTTCGTAGCCTTTCGCCACCCAAGATTTCACTCCAGCCAAAGGCCCTTCCGCCTTCCCTGTCGGTTCGTATGATTTTACATTAGGCAATTTAAGCGGCAACTTTTTTACTTCATGGATTATTCCCTCTTTATCGCGCCAAAGCGGAATCGGCTCGCCCCAATATCTTTGCCGGGCAAAAACGGCATCCCGCATTTTGTATTTGGTGACGATCTGGCCGCCGACAAAGTCAGTGATTTTTTTACGCGCTTCTTCAGAAGTCATGCCTGTGAATTGTTTTGAGTCAACTAATATACCATGGCATGCAAAGCAAGATTTCTCCATAAAAGTTCCATTTATTACTTTTTCCACAATTTCCTGATCGTAACTCGCGGTTATAAACTTTTGAATATCCTTTCGCGCAACCCAGACAATTTCATGCTTGGATTTTTCCTCATCAGAAATTTCATCCTTCTCTTCATCCATAAGCTCAAAAAATAGACGGTGCATTTCCGTAAAACGATTTTCATCTTTGCCGTCATGATAATAAGTCGTGAAGTATGGATTTTTTTGTTCGTAAATCAATTTTAAGTTCTTATAACCAGTCTCTTCGTAGATCTCGCGCCGAGCAACTTCTTTAAAATTATTCTCATTGGGATCAAGTTTTCCGGTAACAAAAGTGCCCCAACCTTGCGGAGCCCATCTCAAACATAGAACAGTATCATTTTTTTTATTGAAAATCACCGCACTTACTCCTCTGTATGTGCTAAACTTTTTGCCTGCCTTTGGCGCCCAGCCCATTCCGTCTATGTCATAGTTTACAATAACCTCTCTAATCGGCAGATTATATTTCTTCGCAAACGCAAAATCCCGCTCATCATGCGCCGGCACGGCCATGATGGCACCAGTCCCGTAATCAGCTAAAACATAATCGGAAATCCAAATCGGAATTTCCTCACCATTCCCCGGGTTTATCGCCTTCACACCTTTCAGCTCAACGCCTGTCTTTGCTTGCCCTGAGCCCGTCGAAGGGTCTTTTTCCACCCGAGTTCTTTCTTCAGCAGTTTTGTGCTTTGCTTGATTGATGTAATTTTCAACCTCTTTTATATTTTCAATTTTTAATTTGGGAATGATGGCATGCTCCGGCGAGAGTACCAGATAAGTCGCGCCAAAAAGCGTATCCGCCCGCGTGGTAAAAACTTTAATAGCTCCTAGCGGCTGGCTCCTAGCGACTAGCTTAAATTCTATTTCCGCCCCTTCGGAGCGCCCAATCCAATTTTTCTGTATCTCTTTCAAATGCAGTGACCATTTCAACTCCTCCAGCCCTGAAAGTAATCTGTCCGCGTAAGCCGTAATACGCAAAAACCATTGCTTAATTTTTATTTTTTCAACCGGAAAACCGCCGCGTTCGGAAATCAAGTGTCCGTCCTGGCCTTCTTTAACTTCATCGTTGGCAAGAACTGTTCCTAGCCCCGGACACCAATTCACTTCCGCTTCGCCTTCGTAAGCAAGACGATATTTCATCAAGTGATCTTGTTTTTCAAGAGGCGAGAGCTTTTCCCATTCTTTATTTTCTTTTTCAAATTTTTTAATTAGTTCCGAAATTGATCTGGCTTTTTGTAATTTCTCATCATAATAATGATTGTGCAGCTTCAAAAAAATCCACTGGGTCCATTTGTAATAATCAGGATCGCTGGTATTGATTTTGCGCGACCAATCATAAGAAAGGCCAATCATGGATAATTGTTTTTCAAATGTCGCCACATTTCTTTTGACCGCCTCACGCGGATGGACTTTGTGTTCAATGGCGTATTGCTCGGCCGGCAAACCGAAAGCGTCATAGCCCATCGGATGAAGCACGTTGTAGCCCTGCATTCTTTTCATGCGAGCGCAAACGTCCGAACCGATGTATCCTCTCGGATGCCCCACATGCAGTCCCGCTCCCGACGGATACGGAAACATGTCAAGAACATAGAAAGGCTTTAGCTCTCGCCCTGCATAGCCTTGGCGACGAAGGGTCTTGCGTCTAGCTTCTTGCGAAGAAAGGGTTTTGTAAATCTTTTTCTTGGCCCACTCCTTTTGCCAGTATTTTTCGATTTTACTATGATTATATTGTTTCATATTCCTTTTGCTTGCCCATCTGAAGCCTTGGCGAAGGAGGGCCACTTTCGCTCAATTTTTTTGTGGTCGTATTGTTTCATCCTAATTTCTTTTGCTCTTTAATTTTTTTAAAACTGATCTTACTGATGACTTTCTTTCCTGTTTTTCCCTCAATTTGCTTTCGCGCATGGCCGGCAATATTTCCGCCTTCGCGAGCAACTTTTTTATTTCGACGAGCGAGGAGCGCGTGGGCGAGTACTCTCGCACACAGCGTCAAAGCGAAGTCGAATCAAAGTACTCTTTATTTTGCGCAAAATCTTTCGGTTCGCGTTTTTGGGAAATTTCAGTTGTCGCAGTTTCGGCCAGCATATTCAAAACTAATTCCAGATTGGTCATGTTATCGCGCAAATTTTCTTTCTTGAGACCCTTCAAATTTTTATACTGTACTAGTCGAGAGCCCGGTCCAGGCCTCTGTAATTTAATTGGTCAAAATAGCAAATTCAAGCCCCTCTTTCACTCCGCGATTTTCCCATTCATCTGTCAATGCTTTTCTAATTTCAATACTCTTAAGGCGCTGATTTATCCAATCTTTGCTGTATCCTTTTTGCAAATATGTCTTGAGCGCCCGATTAATAGCTAGTTCCGGATCAGCTGTTTCTTCCAAACGCTCGTAGCCCACGCGCGCCAGCCAGAGCTTAAATGGTTCGGCGTTCGGTGAAGGAATAGATTGAATGAGGCGAAGTATTGTTTCTGTATCAGCGACGTCAGTAAGCCGCATTTTGTTGTCGGGAGCCAACATTTTCAAAGCGTTACATTTTGTAACGGTTTCATTTGAACCTTCGTCTATAAGCCTTTTCTTAAGCACGCGCCAATAAACCTGCGGGTTATCGCTATTCGTTAACACCGCAATAACATCTACAATAGAAAAATACCACAATTCTTTGTCTTCATCCCAATGCCGTCGGATTTTCTGCCCTTCAAACAAAGCGATTTTGTTTGTTTTATTTTTCTTCACACCTAAAATATACCAAATTTATAGCCTTTCATCAATCCCGTTAGAGATCGCGAATTTTGAAATTTAATAAAAAATCAGGAAATCTTGACCTAAAACCTTTGGTTAACCCTTTGGGTTAAACGTCTAGTTAAACCAAAGGGTTAACCAGGTTACATCTACGTCAATCCCCGGCTTCGCCGCAGAACTTAGGAGAAAATCAAAAACCACTCCAATTTTGTCGGAGTGGCTTTTGGCTGTAAATCAGAAAAAGGTACCTGAACCCTTATTCCAGAACACAGCAACCAGTAAGACCTCCTGAAGTACACGTATCATCTACGTTGCAAAGAACGCCCGATGTGTTACAAACAAAACCTTCGCTACAACGGCCGCTACCGCCGCCATCTTGGAGACAAAGGTCCTCTGCCACGAGACTAAGTTTTTTCAGAACATCCCCAGAAAGATTCAGTGGTTGGCCTCCTGGTGTTCTTCCTTCAGATAGTGTAGTTACAACCTTACATGCAAAGGATTTTTCTTCAGCCTGTCCCCCCGTCACCGCTGGCTTGGAAGCCGCCACAATGATGCCGACAACTGCCGCGCCGATGATAAGACCCAAAATAAGGGTACCCCAATTAAATTTTTTTGTTGGTTCCATTTATTTAAATTAAGCGCTTAATTTATATAATATCGACCTACTTTATTATCCCACAATATCTACATTTTATACAAGCGACGATGTTGATAAATCATTGCAATTTTCTAAACGGAAGATAAATCTCCGGATCTATCGTCCTCTCAAAACAAGTCCTGCCCGCCTCATGATCCCACGATTCGTTCATGCCATCCGGACCGGGATAAGGGTATATCATTTCCATGGCCATATCACCCCCGCCCATCATGCCTTTTTCATAAAGCGGCACTGGCCCACCATAATAATTATTCTCCCGCCAGCCCTTAGGCATCGGTAGAGAAAAAGTCGCGCAAAGTTCAAATTTCAGCTTCTCCTTTTTAGCGTATTCATAATTAATTCCTTTCTCAAAATCTGGATCTACTGGAAGTGAAAAACCTGAAAGCGGATCTTTCAAATCTTTCAGCGATTCCGGCAATTTTTCTTTCTGCTGCCAATAATTTATTACTTGCCACTGAATGTTTTGCAAATCGCTTATCCGCCTGTCGTCCAATCTAAGTTGCCGCTGTTTGGCCGGACTGCCCATGATCATAAAACTAAATATGATCGCGGCTAAAACAAGCACACCGCCAACTCCCGCAAATATGGCGCCAATTATAAAAGCTTTATCCTTAATCCTTGATCCTTGATCCTTAAATCTTAACTCAAGAATATAGTAAAGCCCGACTAACAAAGCAACAATTAAGGCGATAGCCACTTTCAAAATAAAACGAGTGGTAATTTCGCCAGCTACAAAATATTTCACTAAAGTGACTAAATCAACGATGATGACAATGCTTGAAAGAAAAAGAATAAGATAAAGCACCCAGCGCCTGATAATATCATCAACCGCTCCGATTCCTTTCTCCGACTGCCGGCACCAGAAATACGAGATTATTAAAAACACCGGAAAAATAATAATCAGGGTGGCTAGAGCCGACCGCATATTTTCATAATCAAAAGTATTATAGCCGTACTGATAAGTGGCGTTCAAAACATCAGGAAATCTCTTGTTTAGGGTCTCAAAAACAAGGTTCAGAAAAGAAACGACTGAAGCGATTAAAGTAACCAAAACACCTAGTGATAAAAAGAAATACTTAGGACTTAATTTTGTTTTAGGCATGAATACATTATATTCAATTTTGATTTAAAGTCGAGGGTTCATGAATGAAGCGTCAGTGATTATTTTATTATCTTCACCAATCAGAATTAAATCGTCTTTTTGGTTAAAACCGGTAATTTTAGATGACCCAATAATTTCACTGCCGCCAAGCAAAAATGTGTTTTTAGGAATTGTAAATGTTTTGCTTCCGCTTTGCAATTTTAAATTTGATAAATTAATTTCTTTTTTTGTAGTATTTTTGAATTTTATGGAAAAATCATTTTGGTTGAAGTAAATTTTTAGATCCTTCGAAGTAATAATTTTTTTCTCTTGTTTTTTTTCTTGGACATTAACAATTGGCGCTACATTTGCGCTCTCGCTTGCAGAAAAATCCGTATTAGATGCGTTTGAATTAGTTGTACTGTTTTCAGTTATTATTTTTTTATTCTCCGCCCGAGGCGTGGCCGGACTGGTGAACCAATTTTCCCCTGCCCCGTCCCACTGCATTGTTTCTTTTGTGCTATTATCTCCCGCCGGCCAGCCGCTCCTAAAATCAAGACTCTCTACAATATTGCCGCCGCCGTCTTTTAAGACAAGCATTTCGGCTTCATTTGATAAACCGCTACCGCCAAATTGGCCGATTTCATCAGCATATTCTTCCAATTCATTTTTATGACTTGGTGTTGTTCTTGCTATGAGATAATAGCCGTGAGCTGATATTTTTTTAGTTAATTTTATAATCAATTTTTCATCACCGTCATAAATTCCAAAATCAGCTAAATCCATATCACTAGCGCAATTGCAGTAAAGTTCTATCCATTCGCCATATGCATTACCCGCGCTGCCCATCCAATTAATTTCGTTTATAAAAACCTTAGGCGTTTCCGTGCTGATTATTTCAGCTTCTTCAGGATTTTCAGGATCTTCTTTTGTTTGCTCCTCTGACTGATCAACATTTTCTTCGGCATTTTCATTAGATTCTGTGCTTTCTGATTCTGTATCTTCTATAAACTCTTCGCCTGTCAAATTTTCTAATATGACTTCTATATTCTCCGTAATTTCATTATTTTCCAAAGAATCTTCCGTAATAATCTCCTCCGGGATAACTTCTTCTGTAACTACCTCTTCTGAAATAATCTCTTCTGTAATAATTTCTTCCGGAATAACTTCTTCTGGGATAATTTCTTCTGTAATTACTTCCTCTGGTATAATTTCTTCAGCTAATTCCGCGCCGGGAGTCGGTAATTCTTCAATGAAACTGCTATCAATTTTACGCTGAAGAGATTTGCCGTTGCCGGAAGCTCCCCAAAGAGAAACATAATTTACCTCGTCAACAATATTTGAGTTTTCATCTTTCAGAGTCAGAGCTTCGCCGGTATTTGATAATGAGAAACTGCTGTCAAAAATAGCGCCGGAGAAATTCGGCCAATCAATTAAAAATTTTGATGGATCATCGGCGATGATGGCAAAACTACCAGAATCTAAAATGGGTTCGCCTTGAAAGCTCTCTAATTTATGATTGGTATCGTCTTCAAAAAATTTGTAAGTGGAGAGATCAACATCAGCCGAATTATTATTTTTAACCTCAATCCATTCCCGACCAGTGTCGGATCCGGAAAGATCATACATGATTTCTGTTATAACGATACTCCCGGTACTTTCAGTTTGAGCAAAAACAAAATAAACCCCCACACCTTCCTGCAGGAAGGTGTGGGGGTAAAATGGAAAAATAAAAAAAACTAAAAGAGTGAAAATAAAATTCCTAGTCTTTATTTTTTGAAGTTTTTTTAGCATGTTGAAATATTTTTTTAAATATTTTTTCCTGCTTTTTTACTTCTCGCGCGCCGCGGCTCGCGGTGGCCAATCCCACTTTTAATTTACTGGCTATCTGCCTTTGAGGGAATCCTTTGAAAGACATTTTGAAGACTTGCAGACGGTGAATAATTTCCTCATATTCTCTCGGGGAGAGAATAGCTTTGAAAAATCCGTCCAGTAATTTTTTGTCTGAAGAAATTCCAATCAAAATACTCAAAAACTCGTCTTTAGGTTTGTTGTTCGGCTTCATATGTTGTATCAGCGTACTAGTACATTATAATAATAGCGAGATCGATAAGCAAGCCTAAGGTGTGGAAAACTTTTTTACCACAGTTATTACAAAGACTAAGTCTATCTTGTAATACTTGTCCTATTTAACCACTTCGCGCCCCGTACCGAGCCGAGCGCGCATTCGGCGCGAGGATCTGGTATGGGGTGGAAAACTAGCAGATGCGGAACATACGCAGAAAAGGTCAATATTTCATACTGAATTATATTTTGGCACTTCGCGCCCCGTGATCCGACGATTAGGAGGATTTTACGGGGTGGATAACTAGCAGATGCGGAACATACGCAGAAAAAGTATCTAGTAATTTAACCACTTTATGATATAATGAGGCATCACCTGCATTAATTATTAAATAATCAATACATTTTATGGCACTTTTAAACATATTTGCACATCAGCCTAAACCATTAGAGGGACTGAAATCTTACGAAACAATGACTGAAGAAGAAATCCGAAAGTCACTCAAAGAAATTTGCGATAGAATTTGCAAAGAGGTAACTTCTTTGAAAAAAATCAGCGACGCTGTCAAAGAAGAGCTCGGCTATCCCGAGGAACCATTGGTTGGCGCAACCCCACGCGGCGCCATGGTTACAATCAAGGGGCCCAAAAAGGGCACGATCTTCTACGAATTTAAAACTAAAAAAGATCTGACTCCCAAAGAATTCATCCCCGAAGAACTCGAGTCCAATAATTAATCTAAATTATTCTATTTCTTTGGTCAGCGTAACAATTTAATTATTCCGCTTTCAATTGAAACAAGTTTTGATGGCCTACCAGCAAGATGACCACTGTTTACATAGAAATCAATCTTATCACCAAAGTATTTCTTAGCCTCTTTGACAGTTTGAGCGGGTTTACATCCTTCAGGATTTGCAGAGGGCGCGACTAAGGGCCCTGATTTTTTTAAAATAGCGATTAAAGATTTTTTCTTTGGTAATCTGAAGGCTAAGTTTTTTGTGCCGCGATGAAGATAACTAAATTTTTTGCTTGGGCAAGGAAGAATGATGCTTACCGGCGCTGGCCAGATTTTTTTCAATATTTTGAGTTCTTTAACTGAAGGTTTGATGTTAAATCTTTTTAAATCATTAAAAGATGAGATGAGAATGATAAAAGGTTTGGTCTTCTTCCGCCCCTTGATTTTATAAATTCTCTCTATCGCCTTCTTTGAAAAAGCAGAGCCGACTAGGCCATAAATTGTATCAGTTGGTATCACTGTTATTCCCCCTCGTCTTAAAATTTCCACAATCTTTTTATCCTTCATTTTCTGCTCTAAATCTATTCCAATATTCTTAAGAATTTGAGAATAGATTTACCTCGCGGCGACAAAGCATGCCGTACTAAATTACCTTCATTTCTTTTCAAAACCAAACCGGCAATCGCCATTCTTCTAACATGCTCTGATGCTGTTTTAATATTTATTTTAAACTTGTCAGCAATTTCCATCAAAGATAATTCCGGTTCCCTTTCCAGTGCATCTAGAATTTGAATTCTTCGATGATTGGCGGCACCCTTTATAATTCTTTCTATTTCTCTTGGTTTTTTCATATTGATTTAATTATAGCACAATGAATTCTATTCTCAAATTCTTAAGAATTTAAGAATCAATCTAATTAGAGATTTTCTTTTTTAAGCAGTTTTTTCTTAAGGCCTACGCCGCGATTGTAGCCGCCTAATTTGCCGTCCGAGCGAATTACCCGATGGCACGGAATTTTCGGGTCATAGTTTTTACTCAAAATATTCCCCACCACTCGACAAGCTCGTGGCAAGCCGGCCATCTTTGCCACTTCTTTGTATGTCATCGTCTTTCCTTTCGGAATTTTCCTCACCATCGTCAAAACTTTTTCTTTGAATGTCATTTTTATTCATGCTTTCATGCTTTAGTGCATGAAAGCATGAAGGTATCGTCACTATTTTAAATATTAAAAAATTAGCTATCCCAAACGAATCAGGAATATCGCCAGAATTGCTAAAAACATGAGAAAAATTTTTCTCTTTGTCAGCTGTTCCTTGAATAAAATACTGGCCATTACGGCAGTGACAATAATATAAAGAGAGTGCATTGAAGTTATTAATGCAAAAGGACCTCTGATAAGAGCTATAAACATGACATAAGTTCCTAAGAAAGCAGGCACACCAATTAAAAGACCGGTGAATACGCCCTCAGAAAAAATGTGCTTCTTATAATCTTTCCAGTGGCTAAAGAAAAAAACAAACAAAGAAAAAATGGCGGCAAAAATAAACTGATAAATCATAAAAGTTCTAATATCAAAGGAATCAGCTGCTACTTTTTGAAAAATTTTATTTAAAATAGAAATGCCGACAATGAGAGAACCGATATAAATCATCCATTTTGAGTATTGCAATTTTTTCCCTTTATACAAAAAGAAGAAAACAATAATAATAGCCAGTATTAATCCTAAATATTGAAAGAGGGTTAACTTTGCGCTAAAAAATATAAAGGCAACAATGATTGTACCTATCAAACTTAAAGTTGTAGTAATAGGAAAAAGCGCATTAGTATCAACATATTTTAAAGCATACATCTGCAAAAGTGAGATTGAAGAAAAAGTTATACCCCAAGCCAAAGCTAAAAGAATTAATTTTGTATTAATACCCGCAGCATAATTAAAGAAAAAAGCCACTGCCAATATCGCCATAAACAAATTGGCCCAAAACATGGCCGTATAACTACTGTGGCCTCTAAGTGACGGCAACTTAAAAAAGACCATCGCAATACCAAACAAAATTGGAATGGCTAAGGCAAACGGAAACCAAGAAAGTGATGAAAATAATTCCATAATTTTTTATATCTTAAATTCTATCACATTAATCATGTAAATAAAATTTTTTTATTTCTGAATCCATCGTTGGGTATCCATTCACAACCGGGCCACCCTTAATTATAGAAAAAGAATCAACAAAAACACCCTTGGGGATAAGCCATTTTTTAGATTCCTCCATTAAAATTAAAAATTCTTTGTCAGTGATTTGTGATGTCGTAACTAAAGTCAAATGAAATTTATCTCTTTTAAAAAGATTTTTAAAAGGACATTCGTAACTATCTGCAATCGAAATAAGTTGATCAGAAAGCCGTCCAATATCTCGATTATTTATGATTTTTAATTTCATTGAAAAAAACTTTGTGCCATTTAAGATTTTTGTTGAGAACACGGGATCTTTATCAAAATCAATTTGAAAAGGTTTTGTTTCTATGGCAACTTTTTCGAAAGTCTTTATAATTTCGGCAAGTTCATCCTCGTTAAGAGAATTTCCATAAGAAACAGTAAAATGGGGAGGCCATTGTAAAAAGTAATCAAGTTCGCCTGTTATTTGCTTAATCTTTTCTTGAATAGACAAAATCTCCTTCTTAAAAGAATTATTGATTATCGAAACATATGCGTAAAGCTCTTTCATAATTTATATCTTAAATTAAACGGTGAATCACTATTCTAATGTTCTGCAGAATTTAAGAACACTCTCCCCTAGTGGCGTCAATTTATGCCGGATACTTGTTCCATCGGATCGCTTCATGATTAGACCAGCAAAAGCCAGCCGAGTAATGTGCTGCGAGGCAGTTTTGAAATTGATTTTCAGCAAGTCAGAAATTTCTGCAACTGATAATTCCGGTTTTTTGAAAAGAAGATCCATAATTTGAATCCGCCGATGATTAGAAAAGCCCTTAACGGTTCTTTCTATTCTTCTATAATTTAAATTGTTATTTTTGCTCATATTAAAATTTTATCATGTATTCCATAATTCTGCAGAATTATGGAATAAACTAACGAAATCATTTAAAATCTTCTTTCTTAATACGAATAGTGTAAGTATGATTAGGAGGAGGTATTGGGCTCAAAATTCTTTTTTTCATTATAAACAAAGACTTTTGTATAGCAAGTTATTTTTCAGAAACCAAAGTGACTCCATATTTCTCTGCAAATTTATTGAACAATCTTTCTAATTTATCCTTTGCTTCCCTATTAGAATATCCAGAGACTTCTAATTGATAACCTTGGTCTTTAGTAAACCTAATGATTTCCTCAGCAAGTTTAGTTGCATAGTGATTACCTTGATATTTTGGATCTATGGAAATAGACTTCATCCAAAACAATTTTTCTGCGAATGGACTTTTTTGGAGTGCAGCAATTCCTGTTATTAGATCTCCTTCTTTAACAATTGGAAAGTAATTTTCAGTTCTAAGGTCTTCCGGCCTGAAATAATGAAAGACCCCACCTTCTTCTTTAGAAAGAAAGCGTTTATCTTTAACCGTATATCCGTCCTCCTCTAGAATGATTTTTTCTAGTTCTTGTGGTGTCAAAGTTTTTGTTTCTACAGGAGCTTTTTCAAAACTATTCCTTATATAATTTTTCATATTAAATATATTATAGAGCTAAATCTTAAATTCAATCACCCCAGTAGCAGAGCAAAGCTCGCTACGGGGCAGGCATCTCCATCATATCTTAAACTCAATCACGTCTCCATCCTTAACAATATAGTCTTTCCCCTCTGTACGGACAAGGCCTTTGGCGCGGGCGGTGGCATAACTTCCACTATCAAGCAGATCTTGCCAGTTTATGACTTCGGCGCGGATGAATTTGTCGCGGAAGTCGGTGTGGATGGCCGCGCCGGCTTCCGGCGCGGTTGATCCTTTTTTTATTGTCCAGGCGCGTGTTTCATCAACGCCGGTCGTGAAAAAAGTTTCCAAACCAAGCAGTTCGTAGCTTTTTTTAATCAGGTCATCAAATCCACGCTCAAAAACAGGGTCAATTTTCACGATCATACCTGGCGCTTTGAATTCAATATTTTCACTGGCCTCGGAAACATTTAAAACATACAGCATCGGTTTCAAAGTGAGCAAGTTTAGGGATTTTATTTTAAATTTCTCTTCTTCATTCAAATTCGTTTCCGTTGCCATTTTGCCGCCTTCCAAAACTTTTTCTATTTTTTTTAAAATTATTTCTTCAGCTACTGATTCTTTGTCGCCTCGTTTAGTTTCTTTTTGTAAACTAGCCAATCTCTTGGTTACAACCTCCATGTCTGACAAGACAAGTTCAAGATTGATGACACCGATATCCTCCAAGGGTTCTACTTTATTGGCCACATGAATTATAGAAGGGTCCTGAAAAACTCTCACTATATGCGCGATGGCGTCAACTTCCCGGATGTGCGAAAGAAATTTGTTGCCCAAGCCCTGTCCTTCTGCCGCGCCAGCCACGAGTCCCGCGATATCCACAAAGTAAACGGCGGCCGGAATCGTCTTGCCCGACTTGCTAAACTCGGAGAGTTTAGCAAGTCTAGGGTCAGGCACCGGCACAACGCCCACTGAAGGCTCAATCGTGCAAAAAGGATAATTCTCCGCCGGCACACACTTTTTGGTAAGCGCGTTAAAGAGCGTGGACTTGCCTACATTTGGAAGACCCACGATTCCGATACTTAATGACATTGGAACAATATAGCAGATTTTTCTTGTACTGCGAAGCCTTGCTTTGCTCCTCCGAAGTCTTTGATAAAGGAGGGGCGAGGTAGCAGAGGAAAATAAAAAAGCCTCACATTTCTGTGAGGACTTTTATTCGTTTTATTTTTATTTCAAAGCAGCGACAACATCCCTCAAGCGAGCACGAAAATGACTGCTCCCAGGCACTCCTTTAAAAGTTAGATTTTTTAATTGAAACTCGATGCAGTTACTTCTTAAAATAAATTGAAAATCATTTTCAATATTTTCACCCGGGATTCCCATAACAATTTCTGTCCCAGCATCAAGTACAACTGGTACTTCAACCTTATAGTGAAATTCAGGTACGACATATATTACTGCACTTAATTCATTTTTTAAAGTTTGTGCTTTTTTCTCTCCTAATAATCCTTCGATTCCATAACCAAGATTGCCTTTAATGTAATCGTTAAGATCTTCTTGAGGTATTTCTTTTGATTTTGTTTCCATAATTCAAATTTTAAATGTTCAATAATAAATTTATAATAAACTTATCACAAAACCATTGACAAGTCAAAGATTTTTTGATAATCTGGAATCAGAAAATATTGTATACAAAGTATACAAAAACAATTTAATAACTTACGGTATGGGAAAGAAAAATTCAAAAGTGATTACTTTGGGTGTCTTAGAAAAAATGCTCAAAAGTAAAAACATTAAGTACCAAAAAGATGGGCAGCGATTGATTACCGCTTCTGCTAAAAAGACGACTAAAGAGGGCTATGATGAACTTAAGCTCACTTTAGAAAAATTAGAAAGCGGGACGATCATCGGCTGTGTCCGGGGATTTGGAAAAAACTTAGGGAGAGTTACGCCTGACATGGCGATAACGGCATATAGTTCCCGTCTCGATCTGCTGTAATAAAATAATACGCAGAGCACAACATAAGCCCTCCGATCATGTCGGGGGGATTTTTTTGTTAAGGTTGCCATTTCTGAAACATCGAGTTTCAGAAATGGCAATGCGCGCTACGAATGCGCTCATGCGAATGTACTAAAGTAAAGAGGCTCCTTACTTCGGCGCATAACAAAAAATCCCTTCGATTCATAAAGAACCAAAGGGTGAGGATTCCGTTTCAAATGAACAATATTAGTTTCCGGGCGGTAATTTCGGGACAACCAAGCGGTAGCCAAGCTCGGTTTCCCAAACCTTATTATTTTCAAGCCTGTAGACAGATGCATCGAGCAGTCCATCGGAGCGCAGACCCACTCTGGCAACAAAGAAATTTTTGCCTGACTTGTACAAAAAGAATGTCCAACCGTTTTTTACCAGATATTTTTCATACTTTTTGCAATAATTAATGACTTGCCCGTGGGTAAGTCGAGATTTACTAATATCCGGATTCAAATAACCAAACATTTGGACAAAAGTTCCGCTTTTAACTAAGTTAAGAGCTTTTACCTCTTCTTCTTTTGTTGCCGGTCCTGAATCATTTGCATTCCAACTTTTGAAGCTGGGATCAATTCCGGCTTTGAAAACATCCTTGGCATCGCCGATAGTTTCACTGCCGTCGCAAGCATCAAGGATGAGCGGCTCATCTGTGTTAACAGGGCTCAAAAAAGTTTGAGTTTGAGCGCTCACAAAGACCAAAAACAAGGACATCAGAAATGTTTTTTTCATAATATTTAAATTTAAAGGAGCGATATAGCTCGTTAGTACTTAGATTTATTCGCGACGTAGGGCGAGCGAATTTAAGACTATCACAAATCCATGCAATCAGGCAAGATTACGCAATATTCTTGAATCTTTTCTTGTAATCATCAATTTCCCTTAGAACTTCTTCAGAGGGGGCGTCGCTGATTAAGACATCAAGCAAACCCAGAATATTGAAAAGTAATCCGGAATATAAACTTTCCGCATTCTTATTTTTTCCCATTTCTTTCAAAAGCATAACCCACTCGTCTAAAAATTCATAATCGAGCTGTTTCTTTTCCTTGTCATAAATCATTCCTAAAAAGGAATTAACCCTGTCACGCTTATTAAGAAGCTCGAACTCTAGGGGCAGTCCCGCTCTTTCTGCTAAAAGCAGTTCTTTTAAAGAACCACTTTTATACGCATGGAGATAGTCTTCCAATTCCGGGATGATTTTACTTTCAATTTCTGTATTATCTCCCGTGCTCGTGCTAGGATCTTTCGGAAGATAAAAATGTTTGTAACGTTCAATTATGTCTCCTAAACTTCTAAAAAATTCAAGAAAACGACCATCTGGATTTCGAGGATCATATTCATCTCTGGCTTGCTTATAAAGCGACGTAATGGCGGTGATTAAAAAATCTTCTTGCGGAGGCGAAAGAAAGCTGGGATGTAATTCTTTTAGGTAATGAAGAAATTTATTTCTGTCGTTTATGTCTATTCTTATTTCGGGGTAATTTAATTTTTGTTTATCGCTTTCTCTCATCGCCTCTTTAGAAGGCGCGACAGTATTGAGCTCAAGCCCCAAGGCGTCTAAGATATCTTTATGCTCTGTTGTAATTTTTTTAGTTGCTGAATCATATTTTTCTTCCATCAGCCATTTTGAATCGCCGCCCACACTCTTTACGATCTTCTCGAGCTCATGATAATGAAACAAAAAATTACTCAGATCTAAATCCTTGCTTTCCTTGCTTTCCTTTTCATACTTAACAATACTCCCGGGACCGGCAGTCGGCGTTCTAGGTGTTTTTTCCCCCTCATTTGACATATCTTTATCATATCACATAAAGAGTGGCATGGCTACTTTGAGCGCGAGCATGGCAAGGGCCAAGAGGACAAAGAACGCGCCGATGAGGCGGGCGAGGATGTCGTCCCTGATGCGATTGGCAATACTCGCGGAAAAAGTCCCGCCAAGCGCCGCGGCCGCGCCGATAATGAGGCCGGTTTCAAGATTGAGATTATTATATTGCACGTAGCCGGCAACTCCGGAGAAAGCGGTCAAGAGCATGACAAAAGTGGATGTGCCCACGGCGGTTTTAATCGGCAGACGCAGAAATGAAAAAAGAATTATAAAGATGGCGAGCCCGCCGCCGGCGCCGAAGATGCCGGTCGCAAGGCCAATCAAGATGCCTAAAATAACCATCACGGCAGGCGTCCGAAGATACGCCGCGTGGTGTTCCGCCAGCGTGATAAAACGCGGCGTTCTTTGGGTTACCCCGCTTCGCCACATGCTTATTCCAAAAAAAAGCATGCCGGCGGCAATGGCGATAATTATAAAAAGTTTTGAAAAGCCGACCGCGAAAAAAGATCCCGCTTGAGCGCCAATCAGGGCGCCGACCAAAAGCCAGACAGCTTTCTTGATGTCAACGTGCTTATTGCGCGCGTAAGTATAGGAGACGAAAATCGAAGCGAGTATGTCAACGAGGAGGCTCGTGCCGAGCACGGCATGAAGCGGCATGTCCGTGATGGTTGCTAAAATCGGCACGATCACAAGCACGCCGGAGGCGCCAGTAACACCGGTGATAACTCCAGTGACCAGACCGAGAATTATAAGTCCGATAGTTGAAATCATTAGTTAAGGTCATGATTTTTGAACATTGAGTTCAAAAATCATGATGCGCGCTACCCTTCGAATTCCTCAGGGTCCTGAGCGGGATCGAAGGACGAATGCGCTCATGCGAATTACGAATTAGAATTTGTAGTACCGGGACGTGGTTCGACTTCCCTCGATTCTACTCGGGATAAATCGCAGCCGCCGGAGAGACCGCAGAGCTTGCCGCAATGTACGCAAGCGGAAATCTTGCCGCCGTGCTTGCCGTCGGCGCAATCGCACTCTATAAGTGAATGTCCTTTTTTAACGCAAACGTTGGCTTGGCAGACTCCGGGGCTTTCCGAGACCCCGCCGCAGCCGCCCGTGCAAATGTAGTGTTTCATAGTAGGCATATATTTTAACTTTACAACTTATAATCAATAACTTACAACTAATAAAATTAACCACTTCCTGCCCCGCACCGAAATCAATAGAGCGTTCGTTATTGATTTCTGGTGCTGGGGTGTTTCATTATAATAATATATTACCTTTCCGCTATTTTTGCAAGAACAATTCTTGCTTATTTAGAATTTTTTTCGATAATAATGGGGGTGCGGTCGCCTTTTTGGGCTGAAAGGTGGCCCAAGCCGAAAGAGAGGAAGGCGAGAGCGATAATGACGAGTGAAATTAAAATATTGCTTTTTTGCTTTTTTATATTCTCAATTAATTCTTTGAAGCTGTAATTTGACATTGCAAAAATTGTAGCATAAAATTTTTTTAATGCATAACCGCTTATTTTTAACGGCGCTTCCCTTTGTTTTAGGGGCGATTCTCGGAGGTTTGGGCGGCTCTCCGCTGATTGCCTCCCTGGTTCTTTTAGTTGTCTTTTTCTTATTTTTCGGATTTTTTCGCAAATTGCCAAAATATTTAATTTTGATGGCCGCCATTTTCTTTTTGATTGGCAATATTTATTACAGTCTTGATGATTTTAGATACCGCTCTAAGGTCGATATGCTAGCCGGAGCAGATTCTTTTCTGGGAATGATCGTCAGCCCTCCGCGCCGGGGAGAATTTAAGCAAAGCGTAAAATTAAAATCCGATCAAGGAATCAGAATTATAGCAACTCTTCCGCCATATCCGGAGTTTCATTACGGCGACCTCGTGGCCATGACCGGTAAAGTTGAATTGCCGCCCCGTGATTCTTATGGCAATTACCTGGCCAAAGAGCGTATCGCGGGCACAATGTTTTATCCTGAAGCTCTAGTGCTCCATAATGTTGGAAACTTTTTCTGGCGGAATCTTTATGGATTGAAAAACGCAATGGAAGAAATGTTCGGCAAATTGTTCAACTCCTCGCAGTCCGCCTTCCTCTCCGGAATTCTTTTGGGCGAGAAAGATGGATTTTCAAAAGATTTTTTGGATAAACTATCCCAAAGCGGAACAATACACTTGACCGCTCTTTCCGGACAGAATATGACGATTATCGCCTTTATTGCCGTCATGGTTTTCAAATATGTTTTTATAGGCCGAAGAAAGTTAATTTTTTTATCTTCTCTTACTACCATCTCTCTTTTTGTCGCCATGACCGGTTTTGATGTTTCGGCAATTAGAGCTTCTTTGATGGGAGGATTATCCAGCCTGGCGAATCAGCTTGGCCGCGCCTACGACAGCGCAAATGCTATTTTATTTGCCGCTTTCATCCTTACGATTTTTAATCCGAAAGTCCCTGTTTTTGATCTCGGTTTTCAATTATCATTTTTTGCCACTGCTTCAATTATTTATTTTGCTCCCGTTATTAAGAGGCTGAAATTTTTTCAGATTTCAGGATTTTTGGGATGGCGCGATGTGGCCGCTATTACAATTGCCGCCCAGATCGGCGTTGCCCCGATTACAATCTTTTATTTCAATAATTTTTCTTTTACCGCCTTGCCGGCAAATATTGCCATATTGATTATAATTCCTTTTTTAATGATTCTAGGATTTGCCATTTTAGTCTTTGGCGCAATATGGGCCCCATTTGCCAGCATTCTCGCCTATCCAGCCTCTTTTTTAATTGATTATTCTTCAAAGGTCGTGGATATTTTTTATCGCTTTAAAATTCCGTTTAATCCCGAAATCAGCATCTTTTTTGCTATAATTTATTATAGTGCTTTGGCTTGGGTTTGTTTTCGATTCAGGCCTAAGACTGCAAAATTCACATGAATACCGATAAAATAAATCCTTTTAAAGAGAAAAATTTTTTACAGATTTCTGTTTTGATTTTATTTGCTCTGACGATTTGGCTTTGGCACGGAATATCTGTTGCCGATAGCGGCCGGAATGCCGTCTATTTTTTGGATATCGGCCAAGGTGACGCGGAGCTCATAACTTTGGCTTCGCCTTCCGGCGGCCCGGGAATAAAAATATTAAATGACACCGGCCGCAACCGAAAAATCCTTAATGCTCTGGACATCGCCTTAGGCAAAATGAATGACAAGTACATAGACTTGATTATTTTAAGCCATGAAGATGCGGATCATAGCGGCGGCACGATCGATGTCATCAAAAATTATGGCATCGGAGCAATTATCTACAACGGCCGGCAAGCCGACAGTGATGTTTTCGCAGAATTGATCAAAACTGCATCCGAAAAAGATATACCGCTCATTGTCTTGCGTGAAGGAGACAGCATTCGTTATGGCGATGCCGTCTTATCCATTATGTCGCCGGATGATGAATTGCTTGGCGAGGAATCGAATGAAGCCAGTATTGTTTTTATGCTCTCGCTGGCTCATGCTAAGGCGCTTTTTACCGGCGACATCGGATGGCTGGCTGAAAATATTTTACTCAAAAAAGGATACGAGCTCCGGGCGGATATTTTAAAAGTCGGACACCATGGATCTAAGAAATCTTCAGGTGATAATTTTATTGCAAATGTCAGGCCGGCTATCTCGGGTATCGGCGTCGGCGGAAATAGCTATGGCCACCCGGCCGAGCGCGTGCTCAATACGCTTACCCTTGCCGGTTCTAAAATATTTCGCACAGACCGAGACGGCACAATCAAGATAGTTTTAGACGAATATTTTGATTTTGATGAAAATAAAAATAATACGGGGGGATCAATAATGGCTAGAGTGGGCAATATTATGACTGGAGATTATAAAAGCTCATCGATGAAGATCGTTTCTTTGCCGAGGGCGATTGAAGATCGGGGAGATTTTAAGCTTACCCCTTTTAAAGAATGCTCTTTTTACGAGGCGGACGGGGGTTTAGAAAATCCTCCGATTATTTTTAACGAAATTGCTTGGATGGGGGCGCAAACAGGATTTTCCCATGAATGGATTGAGCTAAAAAATCTTTCCGGAAAAACCATTGATATGTCCGGCTGGCAGATTTTGAACGAAAACGAAAAGATAAAGTTCGCTTTTCCCCAGCAAGCTTTTTTTAAAAATAATTTCATAATATTAGCTCGGGCATCGGCTGATGAAGTCTTGAATTTAGGCGCTGATTTTATATTCACGGGCGCCATCCGGAACAGCAATGAGGGCTTAAGGCTTTTTGACAATAATTGTAATTTGATTGACAAGGCTTCGGGTGCGCCGAGCTGGCCGGCCGGTGATAATAAAAGCAAGCAAACAATGGCCAGAACCTCTGGCCTGACTTGGGCCGCCTCCGTCTCGGCAGGAGGCACGCCGGGAGCTCCGAATTCTTTCTTAAAATAAAGAGTACTTTGATTCGACGTCGACTCGGACGCTGTGTGCTCCGACCTAGGTCGGAGCACACGCGCTCCTCGCTCGTCGAAATAAAAATCCCTCGTCGAAAATGCCTATACCCGGTATAGGCATTTCATATTCAAAATATTAAGAAAAGGCTCCTGACCCCTTTCTCTTTCTCAAAAATTTATTATAGGGAAAATCTTATTTAGTAGGCCTTGGAAACTGCTTTTTTTCCTGTTTTACTATTCCCCAAAAAGATCCTAATTTACCTATTTCTTTCTTATCTTCTGTTCTTTCAATGATAATTTCTAGGATTCCTCCTACAGAATCTAGATCTAACCATTTATGCTTTTCATTTAATTCATCAGACTTAACAACATTTTCAACAAATGTCTTTAGTGAGTTGAGATTTTCATAAGTACCATTTTTCCGGAGAGCAGAAATTATGTTACCCCTAGACGACCGATCGAGAGGATTAAGTATATCGTTACGGGTCAATATTTGACCTAGTTTTTCGCTATCTTCTGGTTGAGCTATTTGTTCCAGCCAATTTGTGTATTTAAAGAATTCTTTAGAATCTCTAAGTTTATCCGATGGGTCCTGGGCAGGAATTTTCTCAAGTTTTTCAAAAATATAATCACGTGCTTTTTGTCCTTCTTCAGATAAGCGGGATATCCATTCGTCTCTATCTTCTTCACCATAAAAAAGTGTTCTCTCGCCGACTTCACTAAAAAGCTTATCAAGTCGTTCTTTATCTTTCGGAGTTAAAACACTCTCTTTCTTGGCTCCTGGGGTTGGTTTTTGTTCCTTTGAATTAACCATAATAGTGTTAAGATTAATTGTAATATTTATATTTTATCCTCCACCATTAAAAAGTCAATAGCAATAGAGAGAAAATGGGGAAAATGGGGTCAAAAATAGGGTCAGGGGGACAGGGGTCTTTTCTTAATATTTGATTATGTTGTGTATTGTGAAATGCCTATACCCGGTATAGGCATTTCATCCGATTTTGACAGAATGGTTTTCCCCAGCTGTAATAGGAAATGGCGTTGACAGCTTTTTTCTCGAATTGATACAATATAAAATGAACCAAAAACTCTATTCAAATGCACAGACTGATTGTTATTTTCTGCGTTTGTTGCTCACTCCAGGTTCAAGGACAAAAGGGGCATTCTTGCACCAACGACCTTGACCTAAAATATGGAGAGTCCTTCCTTGAAAACATAAGAACTAAGGCGTACCTCTCGGGAAATATTGGTATGCTTTACTTATCCCAGCCCAGAAACGAAACATGGGCATACGCTAAAGCAATCACCGGAATTGCTTTTGAGTGGTTTGTCGCGGGACCAAGCTTAAACTACAATAGCTGGTCCAAGTCATATGCGCGACACCCTGAAGGAAAACCGAGGCAGGTTGTGACCGAGTACGAGGACAACCTTTCTGTCGGGATTTTCATGGGGATAGACCACGATGATATCCCAATAAGTTTGGGATACGAATGGGGTAAGACAAAATCCCAAAAATACAATTTAATCTATATCGGTTTCGGAAAAGAAAAAGAAGGGCGAAGATTTATGATACATACAAACATGCCCTTTGAAGAACCGGCTGGTATAGGCATTGGTTTTAGTAAAAAATTCTAAAAAAAACTCTAAAATTATTTAAATGAGCAACATTCACCCCCCGCCACGCGAGGGGTTTTTTATTGACTGTGAATTACGAAATGCAAAATTTCGAGCGTCTGGTTGAGCGAGCTTCGTAAAGAAAATGTTATTTTTAGCAAAAAATAACATTTTCCACAGAAGCGAAGCGACCCGAGGACCGAGAAATTTTCGCATTTCGTAATTCACAAAAATTATCCATCTGGCGCGATTCTACATTGCGCGCCTGATATCGTTCTGGTATTTCCTCATCACTTCCATCGCCGCCAGCGCCTCGCTTTTGCCTTCCTTCTTTTTCTGCTTTATTTCAG
>Ga0209542_10004972_pt1 | contig 26951 bp, 31 predicted proteins | sample RifCSPhighO2_01_FD_184028 | JGI IMG/M metagenome (GOLD analysis project Ga0209542, IMG submission 184028) | Soil microbial communities from Rifle, Colorado - Rifle CSP2_plank highO2_0.1 (SPAdes) (version 2) | ecosystem: Environmental > Terrestrial > Deep subsurface > Rock core/Sediment ...
AAGTAGAACAAGTCAACTTTTCGTAATCCTTCACTACCTTTGCAAGACTTCAAAGAATATATAACACCAAAAGTGTTCATATTAATCAATCTGCTCCCTATCAAAACCACACTACCTTTATGCTATCGTGTTTTCTCTTATAACCTTTAAATTTAGGTTAGTATTATTACCAGATGAAAAAAAACACTTCTTACATTATTAATAGCTCGCGATTCTTCGGGGACTTTACGCCGATTGTGCCGTATATGGCACTTTTTTTCTTACAGAAGGATATTACCGTTTCGAATATTTCCCTCCTGTTCTTCGTTTGGGCCTTAAGCGTCTTGGTATTCGAAATTCCCACAGGAATCCTTGCCGATAAAATAAATAAAAAAACAATTCTTATTGCATCTCGAATTATAAAGCTTTTTTGTTTTTGTGTATGGCTTATATCACCAACCTTCATTGGGTTTGCCATCGGATTTATTTTATGGGGACTTGCTTCTGCATTAGACTCTGGTGCATTTCAAGCGTTTCTTTATGATCACTTGCATAGCTATAACGCTCACGATCTTTTTTCTAAGCATTATGGCACTGCGAGCAGTTGGAGTTTTATTGGACTTCTCTTCTCTGCGATCATAGCCGCAGTTCTTATTCATTTTCACTGGAGCTACAACGCATTACTCGTAATCAGCATATTGAGCCTTTCAGCCAGTACTGCGCTATTTCTTTTGGCGCCACGCCCAGTAGTTAATTCTCCGCAAGATGAGAAAGAATCACTTTTTTTGAATATTCAAAATAACCTAAGATTTGTATGGACGAACAATGCGCTACTTACGATTTTCATTATTGGGATGACCACAGGTGGACTTAAAGGAGCACTGGAAGAATACTACCCCTTATTACTCGAGACAGGCGGTGTTGCACTTTCACTTATCGGAATGAGCATCGCAGGATTTGAGCTAATGAAATCACTTGGCTCTTTTATTGCAGGTCGCGTTCGCTATACAAACACATCTCAACTGCTCTTATTTGGCACAATTGGCATTCTCATGCTGGGCATAGGCACAACACACGGTATGATCCTTATTGTAATAATTGCAATTCTAACCCTCTTCGATGCAGTATTATGGATTCTCAACGATACAGCACTCCAAGATATATCTACACACCGTAATCGTGCAACTATCGCTTCATATAAAAACTTTGGAGTTGAGCTTGTTGCTCTCACTGCATTTTTCACATTCAACATCGCCACTAAAACACGTCCGCTATCAATTATTTATATACTAGGCGGAATAAGCATTTTTGTAATAAGCATTGTATTAGCAATATCGAATCGAAAAAGAATCATCCACCAGACTAATTAAAATTCTACTTATCAAACACGTATCGTATAGTCAAATATTGAAAATGCCCACTAGGCTCCAAATTCTCGTCTAACACCAAAAGTGTCCCCATCCATCATCCTGTTCCCTACCAACCCCACTCCATATTCTTACAAACGTGGTTTTTCTTTATACTTCCAGATATATTAAATGCCTCTGCTTCCCATAAAACTCAATTGCTTTACACTATTGTCATGAAAGACTACGAAGCAATTGCGCTGGTTGTGGTTCTTATTATGCTTACTTTGGGCATGATTATTCCTTCCGTAAAATTCATATCAAAAAACCTTGATATTCAGCCCGCCCGCGCAACGGTTCGGGTTTGTTGTAGATAAATAACTACTTCAACTTTTCTTCGGCAAGGAATAACCCTAATACCGTGTCGATTCCTTGCAACTCCCCATTTTTAGCCATTGCAAGCGCTTTTGGAAACGGCTTCAGGATAACTTCGATATCCTCATTTTCATCAAATTCTTGGTCACCAGTTTTACTCGCATTGTTTGCAAGATATATACGAACATTGCCGCCTCGTGACTTTCCAGGTGTACGAGAAAAATAGCCGAGCTCCTGCCACTGGCTGGCCACATACCCAGTTTCTTCCCGTAATTCTCTTTTAGCCGCGTCTAGGGGATCTTCACCCTCATCAATAACGCCTGCGGGTAGCTCTATAATTACATCCCCTACCCCGTGTTTATACTGCCGCACCAACAAGACGTTGTTATCAGGCGTTACAGCAATTGTCATTACGACATCAGGAAAAATACCAATGTAGTAATCAATGACCTGATCTGGCTTTATTTCTAGCGTATCCCTACGAACCTTGTACCACTTTTCGTTAAGAGCCCACTGCGAGTCTAATACTTTCCATTTTTGCACCATAAAATAAATCTATACCTCGACTATTTTTTTAACTTCTACCTGTAAGCGTTTTTTAACATCCTCAAAAGGAACTTCTTTGTTGTTTTTATACAGAATATTTTCTTGAACAACATCTTCAAAATACACGAGACTTTTTAGTAAAATATTTCTATCGAGTTCAGGGTATTTCTCTTTCGCAAATCCTAAAAGATCCTGTAAAGGAAATAGTTCCAAAATAAAATAGAGGTCGATATAGTCTTTGTTTGTTGCTCGCCCCGTAATAGCGGATAGCTTCATGCAAGCAATATCTTCTATCGAAGCCATGGTTATATGCCAGGTATTTTCCTGCGTGTATCGCCAGGATCAACACCTAGCAAAAATGCCCAAAAGAACAAAGATTTCTTACTCCACTCTCCGGGCAGGGGGTGAATAAGACATTCTTTAATATCTTCTTTCGCATATACACCAAAAAGCCAATCGGTTGCTTGTTGCGTACCCAAGTTTAAAACATTGGTAATAATTCGTTTCTTATTTTGCTCAAGGTCAAGACTATCCACATCATACGACCATAAAAACGGGCGAACAAAATCCGGTATCATGTGTATATTATAACGTATATAGTGGTTTATTACAAACTAGAAACTTTCCAACTACAAGTGCCTTTCCGGTTTATAAAGCTCAAGGAAGATTTTTACACTTGAGAAAATATCTTTATTTTTTACCTCTTCAATAGTAAAGAACTTAGCATCAACGCATTCATCAGACGGTGTAAAATTTAAATGTTCGAGCTTTGTTTCGTATATAGCGTATGTGAACCAGATATCTTCATAGGCCTTCTCTGAGAAAAAATATGATGGATGGTCCGCGATCCATGTTACCTTAATACACATTTCTTCTTGTATCTCTCGGGCAAGGCATACCTGGGGAGTTTCTCCCCAATCCATACCTCCACCAGGAAGGCCCCATAGGTTTTTTGCTTCCTTGGTAAGTAAAATCTTCTTATTCTCATCAAAAACAAGCGCTTTTATGCTTGTTCTATAAAATGTGTTTGGTTGAATTGGCTGCAGCATACGGTAAATATATATGACCTATTTCTCACTTTTCAGACGAGCTTTTAGTAAAAAAATTGTCTCTGATTTCAGCTTTGCCCGAGCCCAGTCTTTTTGGGGCCCTGTCAGAAACTCTCCCAAGCCATCAAGAATATGACGATTATCCATACCTTCTAACTGCGTAATACATTTTTCTAACAGTTCACGCGCCGGCATTCCGGATCGTTGTTCAATGATTTTTTTGTTTATTGGGTAGTGGTTCTCAAGAAAAAACCACACATCGTACACATCGCGACTTGTTTTCCCTACCCGCTCATGCATTGCCATTATTTTATGCGCAAACATATCTTCCCGAACCATTACCAGCATAGAAATACCAAGTATGGTTTGCAGGGTGTGTTGAGATCCGAAATTTCTCCTATTTACTTCTATCTTGATATTTTGAGCACTGGTTTCGTAAGAAATAATAGTCAGAAGGTTAAATCGCTTGATGTGCGAATCAACTATTTTGCCATACCTTTCCGCAATACCTTGAATCTTCTCAAATACAATACTTTCTTTATTCTCATCTAATAGATCAAAGTCCAGATCCACCGAATCGCGGTTCAAGCCATAGAACAATAACGCTGCAGTGCCTCCTTTGAACCCTAAATAAGGCGCAATTTCGGTATCTGAATAAATATCCTTTAGAATTTGCAGCAATATGTTCTTATGCTTGGAATAATCAAGGGTCATAGCGTTTTTTTGTAATAATCAAAGTATTCTTTTACCTTTTTTATCATCCTTTTATTATGATATACAGGCAACAGCGCAAATACTACATCCCAATCTAATATATCGAGATTATCGAAGTGGTAATCGCGACTCACATATACTCTATCCAAGAACGCACGCTCTTTTGTCGCGATAGCTACGCCGTTCTTATGCTGTATTCCTGCCGTGTTACTTAATACGTAGTCCTTCATCCGTACAAAAGAAATTTTTTGCTCGCCCACCTCGATATCGCGAGTAACGTAGGAAGCGACAAAAATAGTTTCATAATACTGGAAGTTAACCCCCCCATGGGTCAACACTGTCTCAAAACTCACATAGGAAGGAGTATATATTCGAGTTGCCAACTCAAATACATCATATCCGGCATCTTTTACATAAATCCCCCGACGCAGACGGATCAATTTTCCCGCCCGCACGTAGCTGTTTAGCCTACTAGTAACTGCGCTTGCCCGCCCTTCTCCCCACAGCAAAGCAGCATCTTCAGGTGAAAAGACGGTTTTAGGCGACCGAAGCAGCAATTCCAGGTATTCCCCTTTTTTTGGTTGATTTTTCATATATTTACTGGAACATAGCTTTAAACTACTTTCCAGTACAATTATATGCTATTTAGGGAGAAAATGCAAGCTTTCAAATATCTGCATTTCATATTGTCTAATGGAATGGTGATATTCTCACCTCTCCATTGTATTAAATAAAGGTAGTCAAACATCGTAAGACGGCCTACACTACCAAGCACATGACACCCACTATCCTCGCTCTTGGCACCGGCGCAGCGGACTCGGTAAAGTACTTCCAAACATCTTTTTTCATAGAGGATGAAAAAACCGATCTTTTGATCGATACCGGTGGCGGGAGCGGGATTCTTGCACAATGTGATCGCTTTGGCGTTTCTGTAGCTACCATTCAGAATATTTTTATAACGCATAAGCACATCGACCATATCTTTGGCATATTCTGGATTCTTCGTTTTCGAGGAGCAGCAATACATAGCGGTCAGGCGCCAAGCCTTACAATCTATGCATCTCTGGCAAATATTGCTCTTATTAAACAAGTATCTGCATTGTTCTTAAAGGAAAAAGTGCTTGCATTGTTTGATTCGAAAATATTGTTTATCGCAATAGATGAAAACTCAGAAACAGATATAAACGACTGGACCGTACAGTTCTTTAAAATCCAAAGCAAAAAAGAAGAACAATGGGGATGTAAAATCACTTTTCCTGGCAATAAAACTCTTACGTTTACAGGAGATGAGCCGTATACAAAAGCTATTACTCCTTACTGCACGGACACTGATTACTTTTTCCATGATGCATATTGTTTGGAAAAAGATCGGGACGTTTTTACTCCGCATGACATATCACACTCTACTGCAAAAGAAGCTTCGATTTATGCGCAACAATTGAATGCAAAAAATCTTATTCTTTTTCACACAGAAGACAAAGCGACCTTTGGTAAACGAAAAGAACTATATACTGCAGAAGCCCAGCAAGAATATTCTGGAAATATATTTGTACCGGATGATGGCGATGTGATTGAAATTCAATAAAAAATATATGACCACCACTAAAAACATCATATTTGATGTTAGCGAAGTACTCACAAAGCGACTTCATGATCAGAAATGGTCGAATCAATTACTTGCAGAAGAATACGGCATCCCACTATCTCAAATAGAAGCATTCTTTGAAGAATTTATACGCGTTGGAGGCAGAGTTCAGGGAATGAGCGTTGAAGATTTTTGGAACATAAAAACGGTAAACATGGGTACCATTCCGTTATCTGCTCTTGTACTCTCTACAAAACGCCACGAAAATGACTTAGCGGTAAACGAAGAAATGGTCGAGTTATTAAAAACGCTACAACCAAACTATCGCCTGTTTGCATTAACAAACGCATGGAAACCGGGGCATCCATTCAAAAAAGATTTGGAGCAATATTTCGAAGCATTTGTACAGTCGTGCGATATTAAACTCCAAAAACCAGATCCAGCCGTTTTTCAATATATGCTCGATACTTACAACTTAACCCCGAAAGAAACACTTTTTATCGATAATAAGCTCAAAAATACCGAAGTAGCTCGCACGTTTAAAATGGAAGTGTTTCATTTTACAAATACATCTAGTCTGATAGAAAACCTTCGGGAATTAAAAGTCCTGATAACCTCATCCGTATAAATTGCTGTGAGTATCAATATCAAGGAAGACAGCCGTGTGTTCCCCTTTCCATGTATAGATTGCCCGCCAATCGCCAGTGACATTAATACTCCACTGGCTATTCCTCTTACCAACTAGTTGGTGATTGTGCAATAAGGGATAAAGCGGGTTTTCTTCAAAAAGACGGAGCCGCTTATCAAATTGGTTGCGAATGTTTGGGGGCAGTTTCTTGTAGCGTTTTTTAAAGCTGTTATGAAACTGTGTCTTCATTATGAACGAAGATAGCGGATCGCATCTTCTGCGCTATCGAAAGAGGGAGAAATATCCTTTCCTTCTATAGCATCCTTCTGGAGACGATCTAAGCGGCGTTTTGTCCCTGACTTTAGTTTATCTTCCACAACAAAATGCACCTCGCGGGTACGGATGAATTGCTTGAGATATGCATTCATTACCGTTGATAACGGCATACCCAAATCATGGGCTATTTTCTGCGCCTTTACTTTTACATCTTTATCCGCCTTGATATTGATAGTCGTTTTAGCCATATGCCTATAGTATATACGATAGGCATACTACTTGTCAACACAGTCTCTTATTGACATATGCGCCAATGCGTGATTCCATTTGTCGAGACGGATCGTTCTTTTCACCACTATCGTAAAAGAAGGGGAAATCATGCAGTTTACTCATCAGCATATTCTGTCTGTGAACCAGTTCACGCAAGAAGGAGTTGAGCATTTATTCCAATTTGCGCATCGAATGCGCCCCATCGAACAGCACATTGTGCGATGCCAAGTATTGGATGGCTACATCCTCGGAAGCTTCTTCTTCGAAGCAAGTACGCGAACTCGTATGAGTTTCGAAACTGCCTTTATGCGCCTTGGTGGACTAGTAAATACCACGACTGGATTTACCTTCTCATCCATGGCAAAGGGCGAATCGCTTGAAGACACAATACGCGTTGCTCAAGGATATTGCGACATTATCGTCATGCGCCACCCAGACGTCGGCTCTGCCGAACTCGCATCGAGACATTCAACAAAGCCGGTCATTAATGGCGGAGACGGGCCAGGAGAGCACCCTACGCAAGCCCTTCTCGACCTGTTTACTATCCGCGAAGAAAAAAAGCGTATAGAGGGCATTACTATTGCAATGATCGGCGACTTGAAACACGGACGAACCGTTCATTCGCTAACCAAATTGCTTACGCTGTATCGCGGAATCACAATCCAGCTAATCGCACCCGAAGAAGTTCAAATGCAAAAAGAATTAATTGCATATCTTCGAGCAAACGGATGCGAAGTAATGCAATCGGAACATCTGGAAGACTGTCTACCCACAGCAGACATACTGTATGTGACTCGAATTCAAAAAGAGCGCTTCTCCGATACAGAAGCGTATGATCGAGTAAACGGCACATACTCGATTGATCGCGCGCTAATCGAAAAATATTGCAAAAGCGATATTACAATTATGCACCCACTCCCCCGCTTGGGTGAACTGGCATGCGATATTGATGACCATCCGGGAGCTGCCTATTTTCGGCAAGCGGAAAACGGAACGCTTGTCCGCATGGCCCTCTTCATTCTCGTTCTAGGAAAGGAAAATAAATTCGTGTAGCGAGTTAACGGAGCTTGTACCCCAGGCTCCGTTTTTTAAATATATTATCTATCCAGCACCGTCAATTTTCCTTCTTGAGCCTTAAAATATTCTTTAGAGAAATCAAATGCTTCTTGTTCTGCAAAGTTTTTGCAGCTGAAAATATCGATATATGCCCGATTCAATATTTCATCTAAATGAACTGTAATTGATGATGTTTCGATAAATTGCATAGCGGAATATCCTTCAAGATTATCTTCCGGGCTTCCAAACCGCTCAATATGGCATGGGCCATGCGCTTTCATACCAATTTTTTTAATCACCTCTGCAATAAAACTTTCTAAAAGCGGAACGCTTGTAAGGCGATCGTGCTCACAACCCATAAGGTCAATATGGACAGACTTTCCCCAATGGTGTTCGAAATGTAGTGGAGTATTACTCATATAATCATTACGATACATTATTTGTAGGCAAAAAGGTAAAAAAATGCCCGAGAGATGAAACGTCTCTCGGGACTTGGGAACACTTTTCAATATGCTTACTCTGCGGCAATGTACCCTCCGCTCTGGCGATGCCAAAGCCTTGCGTACAAGCCGTTTTGCTTGAGCAGTTCTTTGTGCGCACCGTCTTCAACAATCTTTCCATCGTGGATGACGATAATTCGGTCCATGTTCATGAGTGTGCTTAACCGATGAGCAATAGCGATTAGAGTCCTCTGACTCCCTTTCATCTTCAGAAGGCCTTTAATTGCCTGCTGAATATCGCTCTCCGTTTCACTGTCTTGGGCACTGGTTGCTTCATCCAAGATCAAAATCTTGGGATCTGCGAGAATTGCACGAGCAATTGCAATGCGTTGACACTCACCACCTGACAACTTTTCACCACTTCCTCCTACTACCGTGTGAATACCGTCTGGGAGTTTTTCAATGAATGCCAAGCAGCCTGCTTGTTTCGCCACTTCCCAAACCTCCTCGTCCGTTGCGTCAGGACGTGCAAGTGCAATATTGTCACGAATGCTCCGGTAAAATAGCTGTGGCTTTTGAGGCACAACTGCAATTTGCTGCCGAAGGCTTTCTTGGGTAACAGCTGCAATGTCTTGTAAATCAATGGAGATGAACCCTGAGTCAAGGTCACGCAAGCGCATCAGGAGTTGAATAAGCGTACTCTTGCCTGCACCAGTTTGACCTACTACCCCAAGCGACTGACCAGCTGGGATTTTAATACTAACACCGTCAAATACGTACCCCCTCTCAGAAGAACCATCGTCATATCGAAATGATATGCCATGAATAGCAATGTGCCCTTCCGAGATGACAACTGGACGCGCATTTGGTGCATCTTGCACCTCTGGTTCGAGACTGTAGATATTCGCCATTTCTTGAGCTTCTGCAATCGCTGTAAACAGCTTTCGAATAGCTTGGCCGACAGTCCACAAATGCGTGAGAATCCAAACTACATAGGTTTGGAAAAAAACAAAATCAGCTATGGTAACAACCCCTTGCTCCCAACCCCTAATCATCAGCCAGATTAAACCAAGTTCAGCAACAACCATCATAAGGGCTTGCGTTCCCATAGCAACATTGCTTGCAAGCCATGCTCGGATCCGCTTCTTGTACTGATCTTGCACTACTTCATCAAACCGTTGCTGCTCGAATCGTTCACAACCAAACAGCTTTACTGCAAGATGGTTTTCCAAAGAATCACCCATTGCTCCGCCAGCGATACTGTCCGCTTCGGCGCTTGTGGTATCCATAGGATATTTCCAAGCGATGAAGAATGCTGTTACAGCCGCAAAAGCAACAAGCCATATTCCGAACGCAATCGCAATGCTCGGCATGGTATTGCAAAACACCACAAACGTAACACTGACTACGACCACGTCTCGACCAAGCTCAAAAGAGAGTATGTCTGTTATTATCTCAAACGAACTCCGAAATCGAGCAGCGCATTTACCCAGCGCATTCGAAGAGACATCCTCAAAGAACTTAATTGATTGGCGCTGTATGGCAGCAAAGCTTCGTGAGTCTAGGTCCTTCATTACCTTCGCTTCATAGAAAACAAGAGATAGGTCAAAAAGACGGTAGAAAACATTGCCCCCGACACACAGTAAGGTTAGCTTCCAAAGTGCACCATAAGCCAAAGACGCGTTTGGATTGTCTGAAGTGAAGACGTTTACAATATCTCGCACATAAAACGGGCGAAAGCTGTTCAGCGTATTTGCGATCGCCATCGCAATACACATCATTACGAACAACAGCAAGTACTTACGAATACTGGGCCAATAGGCCTGCAGAATCTTGCGCATACCTTCTCTCCTTATGTTGTTAATGTTCAGCCAAGGGCTGTGGAAATCAGAATTCAGGAATATCTAATCTACACCTATTTGTAGGTTCCGTCAATAGTTTTTCTGAAAACATTCGCCAAATCAACCAAAATACCCTATACTAGACGCCTATGGAAGCTATAGCACCCGTATTTCAAGCATTTAGACCCGCTATTAAGAAGCACTGGGTTCTTTTGGTGGTGTCTGTATTTTTTATGGTCGGTGCAGTTCTTTTTGGTGCTTCTTTCCCTTTCTACACGCGAAAACTTGTAGATGAATTCACAAGCGATGCACCCCAAGCTTCGCAGATGTGGCTTATCTTCCGAACTCTTATCTGGATGTATATCGGAGTAAATGTTTGTTACCGAATATTCGATATAGCGCTAACCATGTTTCAAGCAAGAGTGATGCGAGACCTTACGAAACGCAGCTTTGCCGTATTGCAAACCCAATCGATGCACTTTTTTGAGAATGCGTTCACCGGCTCCCTTATTACGAGCGCGAAGCGTTTCGGAAGCGCATTTGATAACATGAGCGATGTATTTTTCTACCAATTTATAAAAACGATCATTTTGCTTGTTATCGTATTTTTTGTGATTTTTCAAGAAACACGCTTTTTAGCAATGCTTTTAGCGGGCTGGGTAGCCGTGTACGGCTCTCTAGTTTTGGTAGGAATACGTCTACAAACTCCGCTCTACAACGCAAGCGCAGAGGTCGACTCTGAGGTGAACGCCGTGCTTGCTGACTCCATTAGCAACCATATGACGGTGAAGTCTTTTGGGCAAGAAAAAAATGAAGAAAAACGCTTCCACGATGTTACTCAAAAAGGTTACACAGCACGCCTTAGGGCATGGTTTATAAGTAACGCATTTTTTGCAGCGCAAGGAGTGCTCATGGCCGTAGCAGAACTAGGCCTCATCTGGTACCTCATAACAGGATGGCAAAAGGGCACCGTAACAACGGGCGACTTTGTGTTTTTTCAAGCATATATTCTTTGGATTATTGAACAAACTTGGAACTTAGGCCCAATGACGCAGCGATTTTTTATGCATGCATCCGATGCAAAAGAAATGGCTGACGTATATCAATTAGCGCCAGACGTGCAAGATAATTATGAGGCAAAGCGCTTGGTAATTACGAATGGTGAAGTTGGATTTGATGCAGCTACATTTAGCTATTCGGAAAGTAAACATGGTATACGCCAAACGATCAACAATATAACACTGACAATCCCCGCGGGGCAGTCGGTAGGGTTTGTTGGCAGAAGCGGAGCCGGTAAAAGCACAATTGTAAAGCTACTGTTGCGATTTTACGATTTGAAAAGCGGATATATTCGCATTGACGGGCAAGACATTGCACACACTACCCAAGAAAGCCTCCGCCAACAAATTGCCGTGGTTCCGCAAGACCCGCAGATGTTTCATTCAACCATTAAACATAATATTGCGTTTGCTCGCCCCAATGCAACTGATGAGGAAATAACAGAAGCAGCAAAACAAGCATACGCATGGGATTTTATTCAAGAAATCCCTTTAGGGCTCGACGCCGTTGTTGGAGAGCGCGGAGTAAAACTTTCTGGCGGGCAGAGGCAGCGTATTGCAATTGCGCGTGCAATATTGGCAAACCCAAAAATTCTAATTCTGGATGAAGCCACCAGCGCACTAGATAGCGCAACAGAAAAGATTATTCAAAAAGCGATTAAAAACCTCCTATCCAAGCGCACTTCTATCGTTATCGCTCATCGTTTAAGTACTATTATGCAATTAGACCGCATTGTAGTTATTCATAATGGCGAGATTATTGAAGATGGTACTCACACAGAGCTCTTGGAACGTAAAGGAGAATACGCAGATCTGTGGGCTCACCAAAGCGGTGGATATTTGAAGTAAAACTATAACTAGATCTGAGTAAATACCGTAGGTTCACCCATTAATTCGCTACTTTTTTTGCTCACTTCTTCCGGGTTTCCCGTTGTGAAATATACACGCTTCCCTGTTTTCTCTACTTGAGACTCGATTTCCGGATGGCGAACTAGATACTCCCCTAAACTTTTCGCGACAATTTCAGGTTGGCGGATAAGCTGGGTATTTGGCGGAAGCAGCGTACGGATATACTCCGCAATTAAATCATAATGCGTACAACCAAGAAGCACGGCATCGGGATGCGGCTCCAAAGCGAGAAATCGCTCAACATGGTTTTTTGCCTCTTTATGGGCTCTTGGATTTTCCACACCAAGCTTTTCTATAATGCCAGCGAGATTGCTGCATGCATATTGAACAACTTTTATGTCTTTATTACGATTATGTATTTCAGTTTCATATGCTCCCGTTGCAACGGTATGTGATGTTGCAAGCACGCCCACAGTTTTATGCGACGTAGTAGAAATTGCTTCAACAGTAGGCACAATAATTCCGAGTATTTTATTATTCGGGTACGCTCTAGGCAACCATTCTTGTTGGAGTTTGCGAAGCGCTGCAGCAGATGCGGTATTACACCCTAAAATGACCAGCGTACATCCTTTTTGAAATAATATTTCTACACCCCTCCGAGTTAATTCTAAAATTTCTTCGTCGCTTAGTACCCCATACGGCGCATGAGCATTATCGCCAAGATACATGGTTGAGTATTCCAGAAGAGCCCGATGAATTGCCCGTAAAATAGTAAGCCCACCATAACCAGAATCGAATACCCCAATCATTTGAGTGGGCGCCACCAGGCTTCGTTATCTTTATACCAATTAATTGTTTCTTTGAGCCATTCTTCCAAGGTGTGTACTGGCTCCCATTGAAGTTCGCTTTTGATCTTTGTCCAATTAACAGCATACCTGCGATCATGCCCTGGACGATCCTGTACATAAGCAATTTTATCTTGAGACATTCCCATATATTTAAGTACCAAAAGTGCAATATCTTTATTAGAAACATCTTTCGTCATACCTCCCACAAGGTACGTCTCACCGTTTTTTCCACTGCGTAATACCGCATCAATTGCACGGCAGTGGTCCGTTACAAACAGCCAATCACGAACATAGAGACCATCGCCATACACTTTGACTTGTTCCCCATCTAAAAGATCCGTAATCATACGAGGAATAAACTTCTCAGGATGTTGATATGGGCCAAAGTTATTGGAACAATTTGTAATTGTAACTGGAAGTTTATACGTCTCATGATATGCCCGCACCAAGTGATCAGAAGATGCCTTCGATGCAGAATACGGGCTATTTGGGTTATATTTAGTACTTTCAGAAAACTTTTCAGAAGAGCCTAACTCAAGCGAACCAAATACTTCGTCCGTTGAAATATAGTGAAATGGCTTTGGTGGCTGTTTACCCTGAGCTCGTCGAAGGGCTTCCAGTAACACAAACGTCCCTTTAATGTTTGTCTCGATAAATGCAGCGGGGCCTGTAATAGACCTGTCTACGTGAGATTCCGCCGCAAAATGAACGATCTTATCGCACTTTGCAACTAACTCATCAACAAGCTCTTCATCCAGGATATTCCCCTGAACGAATGTATAGTTCTGGTTACTTTCAATATCTTGTAAACTTGTAAGATTCCCCGCATAGGTTAATGCGTCTAGATTGGTAACATGGTCTTCCGGATGACTACTAAGCCAATAACGGATAAAGTTTGAACCAATAAATCCTGCTCCTCCTGTTATAAGTATGTTCATAGTTTACGTGCAAATAATGGCTCTGCGGGTTTTTTAAGTGGACGCGCAGATAATAAATCTTGAATGGTTGTAGCAGTTTCTGGTAACAGAGATTCTAACGCTTGCGCGATATTTGCGATGCTAGATACTACCTCACGCAGTACATTTTCTACCTCTTCCTTCTTACCCACCTTCGCAAGTTCCCATGGCTTTTTTTCGTCGATAAGAACATCAAGTCTCGCAATTTCGTGCCAAATTTCTGTGAGTGCCTTATCGAATTCAAGATGTTCAATATGCTGTGAAATATCTACTGTACTCCCTAGTTCAAAGACGATATTTGGGCAATTTTTTTCAACCAACTTAAGGGTTCTAGAAACCAAGTTTCCAATGCCGTTTGCAAGATCGCTGTTGTACCGTTCCTTCAATCGAATGGTTGAAAAGTCTCCGTCATTTCCAAAAGGAATTTCGCGGAGCAAATAATATCGAACGGCATCGATTGGGTATTCTTTTAACAAATCCCTCGGGTCAATTGCATTCCCCAAACTCTTCGATATTTTTTCTCCATTGATCGTAAAAAATCCGTGAGCAAATATCGTGTTCGGGAGTTTCAAGTCAGCAGACATCAGCATGGCAGGCCAAATAGCACAATGGAATTTAATAATATCTTTGCCGATGAGGTGCAAATCAGCAGGCCACATCTTGTCATACCCAGCATCTGGATACCCCGTAACAGTTAGATAGTTGATAAGAGCATCAATCCATACATATACGGCATGGCTTGTATCTTCGGGAAAACGAATGCCCCACTGCTGCGATTGCCGAGATACCGATATATCACTCATCTCTTCTTGAATATACGATAGCATTTTATTGCGTGCTGATTCCGGTTGCACCGCCATTGGGTACTCTTTATACCATGCAAGAAGAGCCTCTTTGTATTTTGTCAGCTTGAAAAAGTAATTTTTCTCCTGAATGATTTTTGGTTCCGTTTTATGAATAGCGCATTTTCCCTCTACTAAGTCTTTTTCTGCAATAAATTCTTCACACCCTACGCAGTAGTAGCCCTGGTAATCGCCTAAGTAAATATCTCCCTTTGCTTGCATGTCAGAAATCATTGCCTGTACGGCTTTTTCGTGAGCCTGTGACGTTGTTCGAAAGAATTTGTCGTACGTAATGTTTGTATCGTCAAATATACTCTTCCATGTTTTTGCCATAGTATCTACGTAATCCTGTATAGGAACCCCCTCTTTTTCTGCCGCTTCCACGTTTTTCTGAGAATTTTCATCAACTCCAGTAGAAAACAGTATTTCCCTTCCCTGCTTTCGGTAGTGCCTGGCAAGTACATCTGCGGCAACCGCCGTATACATATGACCAACATGCGGCCGAGCATTTACGTAATAGATTGGCGTCGTAATAAAGTATTTTGCCATAATGGAAGTAACTATAGGCTATGTGCTCAGAGTGTCAAAGTGAAAGCGCAGCGTCGATAGCTCATATAAGTACAACGGCGCGCACTTTTCTTCGCGATACACATGTAGTGTTTGGATGTTTTTAAATGGAAATGCATACGACAATACCAGCGTTTTATTATCTAGTTTCTGCGAAGATATATATGCGCCAATATGGTTCATATGTTTTGGCATTAAAAAGAGAAAGAGAAGCGTTGTATCTTTTGGCAGTGCTTTTTTAAAAAAATTGCCATATATAATCTGGACACCTTTTTTATGCATTGTATGAATATATGCAACAACCCACATAATCGGCGAGAGTTCATACCCTACTCCCCGAGCCCCGCGATTTGCAGCCTCAAAAAGAATTGCGCCATTCCCCGCACCCAGATCAACTACTACGTCCTTTTCCCCTATGCCGATGTTATCAAACGCCTTTCTTACGGATGCCATACGGGTAGGCGCCCATGGAGCTCCTATGAAACCTGCGTATGCAGTAGGAATAAGGAACACTGAAAAAATCAGTATTCCAACAATCACATAGTCCATTTATAGTGATTTGACCTTGAGTTTCCGAGTAACGGCTGCGTTTGCCTTCGGAATGCGAATGGTTAAAATACCATTCTTGAGTTTTGCCTCTGCGCGATCTGCGTCTATTTCAACAGGTAGAATAATAGAACGAGAGAACGTCCCCCAATAACACTCTTGGTAGAAATAATCTTCTGGGTCAACGGTGTGCTGGCTCCTGCGCTCTCCTCGTATTGCAACCATATCGTTTGTGATAGATACATCAAGATCATCCGGAGACACTCCAGCCACCGTACTACTAATAATAATACTTTCATCATCTTGAAATACGTCTACCGTAAGCTGCCCCTCTTGCTCTTCACCCTGAACGCTGCCTCCGTTTTCATCAGAAAAATCTTCTTCCGGTTCCTGATCCGATTCCATAAGCGCTTCGTTCACATCTTCTGCGTATTCATCATCGTCAGGGTGGTGCACCGCAAGCACTTCTTCACTATCAGATACATCTGGACTACTTAAAACTTTTGCACCTGTTAACCGTTCAAAAAAGCTTCGTGGTTCTTGTGGCATATTATTTTTACTATATCACACCTTGGGCCATTCTTCTACTATCAGCAACTGTGCCACTTTATCTTTACCTCTTGGCATATGGTGCCATATTTCTTCTGTGATAAATGGCATGAAGGGATGGAGCATAGTGATAATGCTTCGCAATATAACAAGAAGCGTTTGCTGACGAGATTGCTTTACTTCTGCGTCTTCACTCATAAGAATACTTTTACTTTCTTCAATAATACTGTCGGCAAAGCGATGCCACGCATAATGATACAGTTTTTCGGAAGCCAAGTGGAACCGATGTTCTTCAAGATCTGCTGTTACATCTTTTGCTATTTCACCCAGTTCTTCTATAAGTTTTTTATCGTCATCTGAAGATATTTTTTTATCGTCCACCTCTATGCCTTCCGTATTTGTAAACACAAACCGTGATATATTCCAAAGCTTATTTGCGAAATGCTTGTATGCTTTTACTTTACTTTCATCGAATTTACTATCGTTTCCAATCGCAGTGCCTACTACAAGACTCATTCGAAGCGCATCCGCACCATATGTTTTAATAAGCTCAAGTGGATCGATACCATTCCCGAGAGATTTGCTAAATTTATGCCCTGACTTATCTCTCACAAGCCCGTGAATTATCACCGTACGAAATGGCACTTGTCCTAGATGAAACGTGCTCATGAGTATCATACGAGAAACCCAAAGCTGCAAAATTTCATACGCAGGAGACATAAACGATGTTGGATGAAAATCTCGTAAATCTTTTGTTTGTTCTGGCCACCCCAATGTTGAAAACGTCCACAGAGCAGAAGAAAACCACGTGTCTAGTACGTCTGGGTCTTGCTCCCATTGCTCACCGGGAGATGTGACCGCAACTTTCACTTCATCGTTTTTATACCAAACAGGAATACGGTGCCCAAACCATATCTGACGACTAATACACCAATCACGAAGGTTATCTACCCAGTGCATGTACGTTTTTTTAAAACCCTCCTGTGGCATAGCAACAGCGCCGCTTGCAACTGCGGCTTTCATAAGTTTTTTAAGTGTAGTTTCACTTCCACTTGGAATACCAGGAATTTCAGAGTGTGAAATAGTAAACGGCGTATCAACCCCGATAAACCATTGCTTCATGATTTGCGGTTCAATCATTGCCCCAGTTCTTTCAGATGTAGCAACATTATGAATATATTTGTCATCAACTTTTACAAGAAGCCCTTTTGCATTCATTTTTTCCACAATCTTCTCACGAACTTTGGCGATTGGAATGCCTGCAAACTCTCCGGCAATAGGTAATAGCTTACCGTAGGTATCAATTATCTGTTCTTTATCAAGGTTATACCTCTCTGCAATTTCAAAATCTATATGAGAATGAAACGGAGTAATCGTCATTGCACCCGTCCCTATTGCGGGATCAGATGCTTCGTCTTTTATAACAGTCGCAGTTAGTGGGCCATTGATCCATTCAAGTTCAATAGTTTGGCCATGGGTAAATTCCTTGTACCTGGCATCATCAGGATGAACCACCACATACTTATCACCAAATTTCGTTTCCGGCCGAGCAGTGCCTATTACAAATGGACCATATTGAAAATAGTAGAACTTTGAGGACTCTTCCACATACACAATTTCATCATCAGATATCGTCGTTTGTGCTTTTGCGTCCCAGTTAACAATGCGATTTCCACGATATATGAGCCCTGCATCAAACATTCGCTGAAATGCAGTAAATACAGCGCTGTTCCTTTTTTCATCGAGCGTATATGCATACCTCGACCAGTCCAGAGAGTCTCCCATTTTGCGTAACTGCCCTAAAATAGTATCTTCACTATTTTTTGCAAACTGCGTAACTCTTTTTACTAATTCTTCTCGGCCAACATCGTGTCGTGATTTTCCTTCTTCTTTTTGAATGTTCTTTTCCACACGAGCTTGCGTCGCAATTGCTGCCGAATCTGTGCCGGGGATCCACAATGCTCTCTTCCCTCGCATACGAGCAAATCGAATTGCAGCATCCTGAATGGAACTCTCGTATGCGTGGCCAATATGCAACACTCCCGTTACGTTTGCTGGAGGCAACACAACTGTATATGGCTCTACTCTATCCCCAGGCAAGTTATCAGGGTTAAAAAAACCAGACGTTTCCCAGGTTGTATATATCGCTTCTTCTGTCGCACCAGCTTCGTATGGTTTTGTAAACTTTTCATGCATATATGTGTATGCATAGTATGCCCCACAACAGGTAAAAATCAATCTGGCGAAGTTCTTACCTAGGCGGTATGCTAGCAAACAGATGTCTTACACTATTGCTATTGAATCTGTTGAAGCATTAGATCAGGTAGCTACTCCCGACGAGTTTACTTGCAACGAAGCCCAAAAGGCATGTATGCCAGCGTTTGTGTTTAGTATTGCAGGGCAATCTGGATTTCGAAATGCACTAGAACACTTGGTAGAATGCCGCAAAAAGGACTGTGTATCGCTCCGTAAAAAAGTACGAGAAAGTATGCACGAAAAGGTAAAATGGTTGTTTTCGGAACACGCCCTGCTTGGCTGCATGGAATGCCAATCATTTCTCTATGGCCCAAAGAGTCCGCTGAAATTAAACGAGGGAAAGAATTTTTCTATTACGGCACTTCACCTATCCGCGTGTTCCCATGAAGGTTGCGCGCGCCTTCGCAGATCAGTGCTGCTTACTATTCGAGATTCTGTAAGCCCGTCGGCGACCAGCAAAGATTTGTTTTAAAAAGAGTTCCCCTCTCCCGTTCTGGGAGAGGGCCTAGCCCGCAGGCAGGGGTGAGGGCTGTATTGCGTCGTGTGTTGCCCTCTCCCTAACCCTCTCCCCAATTGGGGAGAGGGGATCGACGATTGTTACATCGAAAAACTTTCAATACTCACTCTCGCAACTGCATCTACTTCTTTCCAATTCTTTGTTCGTCCCGCTTCATACGCATACAGCCCTGCTTGTCCTATCATCGTTGCGTTATCGCCGCATAATGCTTGCGGAGCTGTATACAAAGGCACGTTGTATACACCCGCTTCTTTTTGAATTCTTACCCTCAGTGCAGCATTTGCCGCAACTCCGCCTGCAAGCAACACTGCTTTATACTCTCGTTTTTTTAGAGCCATCATAAGCTTCCCTGCCAAACAGTCGATAACGGCAGACTGAAAACTTGCGGCAATATCTGCCCGAACTGTTTCGGACACCCTGAGCTTGCTTGCGGTGAGCTTGTCGAACCCGTCGAAGGGTGCTTCTTCTAGCTCCCTCAACTTATACAACACCGACGTTTTTAATCCGGAAAAGCTAAAATCTAAATCGTGAGATGCTATCATAGGTCGTGGGAAATGAAATGCTTCCGGATTTCCCTGCTTCGCCAGTTCACTCACCTTTGGACCACCCGGATACGGCAAGTGCAACATACGCGCCACTTTATCGAATACTTCCCCGGCGGCATCGTCTCTCGTTTGCCCGAGAATTTTGTAGGTTAAGTGTTTTTCAATTTCTATCAGCATCGTGTGGCCGCCGGAGACGATGAGAGCGAGCGCGGGGATCGCGTCTCCTCTCCTTGCCAAGGAGAGGCTGGGTGAGGTGAGCAACGCCGAATAAATATGCCCTTCAATATGATGCATGGGCACAATCGGCTTACCCCATGCGAATGCCAACGTTCGCGCAGCTTGTACACCAACTGCAAGTGCGGGCATTAAACCTGGTGCAACGGTAACGGCTATCCCATGAATACTATCTTTGTTCACCCCTGCCTTTTGCATTGCAGATGCAACCATTGGGCCAATTACTTGCAAATGTTCCCGCGCCGCCACCTCCGGTACCACCCCACCCGTTGTTTCGTGGATAGCTTGAGATGCAATAAGTTCAGATAACACCCGTACGTCCTCCCCGTCCTTCTGCACAACAGAAACACCCGTTTCATCACAGGAAGACTCGATTGCGAGTAAAGTAGTAGTTTTTTCAGCCATGTATGCATACTTCCATAAATAAAGTAGACAAGCAACACAAAACCTGGTAAAAAAGAGCATACGGCTCCATCGTCTAATGGCTAGGACGCTAGATTTTCACTCTGGCAATAGGGGTTCGATTCCCCTTGGAGCTGCAGACATAAAGAGGTAAGATACTAAGGAGATGATTGCTAAAACTCAAAAATACCAAAGTGCTATTCTTCTACTCCTCAAAGAGCTGGGCGGATCAGTGCGTGGCAAAAAAAAGCTGGCCAAGCTACTCTACTTCATTGATTTTGATTTTTATGAGATTCACGAAAAATCAATCACTGGAGATAGGTATTATGCCCGCGATATGGGCCCCCTAGGTGCCAAGCTCCAAGAAGAACTTCAGACTATGGCTGCAAAAAAACTCATCCGTATGCGGGAAGAAAAAACATCTGATCGGGCTGAACTTGAACCAACAATAGTATATGAAGCGACCGTAAAACCTGATAATTCCGTGTTGTCAGAAGAAGAAATAAAAATGATTCAAAGGGTTGCAAAAAAGTACGGCCGTTTAACCGGTAAGCAACTACAGGACATCTCCCATAACGAAGCTCCCTACATTGGAACGCAACCGCATCACGAGATTCCGTATGAACTCTCTCTCTACCGAGGTACCGAATTCGCTGAATAAAGCTGCCTTTATCCGGCACCCGGGCTTCGAAAAAGAGGTCAAAAAGTTCTCGAGGAAAACTACCGCTTTTAATGAAGCTCTCGCTACCCTAGAAAGGTTGTTAGCAGTTCAATTTAACCCCATTAGTCCGCAGATAGTCATCACTCCAAAAAACCTGCATAGAATTGCTTTTTCTGCTGAATATGAACTTTGGAAGGTGAATTGCGTGGCTACGAAAGGGTTACGAAAATCTCAAATGCCAAGGATTTATTTTGCACGACGCGGTGCAGAAATATTCTTTCTCTGCATGGGTACACATATTGATAACTATGACGACGGAGAATTGAAAGCAATAGCCCTAAGCCGCATTCAAACATTTTTGGGGTAAAAGACTAGTTCCAAGGATAATCCTTGGAAGAACCTTTATGCACTCGCCTGCTTCCAGAGCGAAGCAAAGTATTGCCTTTAGCTTTCTGCAAAGTTGCTTTTCCTTTTACACCCGCTTACACTCTCTGTCAGCGAGACATAGTTCGTCCTTTCACAACTTTTTAGGGATCAACTCAAATGAATGCTCTAGACATCGCCTTACTTGCGTTAATTATTGCTTGTGGTGCTATTGCTTCTTTTATTTCTCTCTATAGGAGAAATGCAATGGCTTTTCAGAACATGGATGCTTTTCGCCAAAGATTGTGGAAAGATGAAAGTGAAGGGCTACCCGAGGATGGTCTTCGTAAGCTCGCATACTTTCACTTCGAGAACTCATTGTACAAGGTTAATGGCGGACTTTTATCGACAAACCTTATTGTATCTATAGCTATTTTCTTCCTCTCACTATGCGACATGGGCATAATCAACCTTCCAAGACCAGAGGTTTTCCAACTTGAGATAATCGTTAGTATACTTACATCTCTCGCAACCTGTGGGTGGTGGATTCTGATTTATGTCGAAAAAGATGCTATTCGTGCACGCCAGTACAGGGCATTTTGTCGCACTGGCTTTGCTCATCGTCAGTTAGACCTCAGTGCATTCACAAACATTCTCGGATGCATATTGATACTTTATCCGGCCTCACGCATAGCCGCTATTATGTTTCCATTTTACTGCTTGTCCCTCATCTCCATATATTCAATGTGGCAATGGAAAGCACCCGAGCACAGAAGAACAATGGTCACATCAACTACAGAATACGCCAAGCTCCTGAAGACTCTGGATCCTAGATAATTGAGTGGCTATAAGTCTCTCAACAAAAGCTCGTTCAAGCACGCCAACCCAAATCGGTTGTCGTGCTTTTTTCTTGCAAAAAAAGGGTGCCTATATAGACACCCACGAGACTTTACGGAAAAGTTCTACTCAAACTAGGCCACCAATTTCTCCAACTCTCCTTTTCGTAGCCTTTCGAATTCATCTGGTTGAATCATAGCACCGAAGATTCCAGCTGCCCAACTAAATGGACGAATACCATCGGCAGTGAGCTCCTCAAAGTTTGACCGACTTAAGACTTGCCAAGTCTTGAGTGAAGACAATTCTTCCAAGCGTCCACTACTCATTGAAAACGCAATGCCCTTCTCCTTGCTCACAAAAAATAGTCCCTTGACCCACTCGGAAGACATCGGCTCCATCATCGCCCAAATTGGTGCGATAAGATCTCTTTCAAATACAAGAATAATCTCATTGGAAGCGGTGATGATTCCTGGGAAAAACCCCATGAGCGAATGTTTGATCTGAGGATAGTAACCGATTCGTAGTTCGAATCCTGACTGATCCCCCGTAACAACATCAATAAGCGTTTGTGGCATTTGCTATTCCTTCTGGTAAAAAGAGCCTTCTTCTAAAAAACAACAACCTATTCACAACATATGCTGGACGATGCTTTTAAGCAACACAAGAAAGCAACATTTAAAATCGTGTATGCTTGTCATATGATGGGAACTACACACCAAATGGTTGCGCTTTTGGCAGCATTTTGGGTACTTACGCTCTCCCCTGTTTCGCTGGAGCCTATACTTGCTGTCATCGCGATATTTGCCGTGATGATTGGCGCGCTTACCCCAGACTTAGACCACCCAGCCACAAATTTACTGCGCAGAACAATAGGCGGAAAAGTTGTACATCGGTTATTTTCTCAGTTTTCTGGTGGCCACAGGCACTTTACCCATGGCGTGATTGGGATTTTAGCCATCTACTTTTTTCTCCAGTGGATTATTTACCAATTTTTTCAAGAAAACTATCATCCTCAATTAGTCATCTTATTACACGCATTTATGATCGGGTATATATCGCACCCTATTGCAGATACTCTCACCGACCAGGGTGTACCGTGGTTATGGCCAATTCCCTTGAGCATTAAGCTACCACCTGGTCCAGAAGAACTTCGCGTTACAACGGGAAGTTTTGTAGAAGTCGTGTTGTTGCGTGGTGGTTTATTAATCGCCTTTTTCTTTCTTGCTTCGAGCCACTGGAACGTGCTCGCTCTACTGTTTCGTGGATAAAAAAAGCCTACAACATCCTGTTGTAGGCTATCCAATGTATTTCTACCAACTCCTGTTGGCTACCCCTTCCCGAGAAGGATCTGACGAATCCGTTCCAGATCTTTCCCGGGCGCTTTCGCAGGACCCTTAACCAGCTCGGCCATCGCCTGCAACTTCTCCCGACCATAACTGCTGGTGAGCAAAATCAATCCTTTGAAACTGCTCGCGTACAGTTTATTGGCAATCCAGAGCCCATCAAACTCTTCTTCGGCAGTAAGATGGACATCCAGCAGCAGAACTACCGGACTTACTTCCTGGATCCGTTTCAGCGCCGCGTGCTTGTCGGGTGTCTGAAACTCGTTGAACGTACTGACTCCAGAAGCGAACGTAGCGCGCACCTGGTCGATCCATTCCTGCTTGTCATCGACAACCAAAATGTTCTGGTAGTGGTAGTTAGGGACCTCGCTGAACTCCGACCACTCCACTAATGCGAACCCCGATGACTGCAGTATCGTATGACTTGGATGAAACATACCAATCGGCTTCAATTCCTGCCCGTTCTGGTACGCCCTCCCATCAACGACGCGAATCTGCTCTGCAGAGTGTTCAGACTTCGCATAAGAGTCCATGGCAATATCGGTGGTTATTCCATTATAAACAGGCGTACCTCCAAAGTACCAGACTCCGGTTGAATAAGAAAGCCTGTCGTCGATCTCGATGAGTGGGTGCAGGTTCCCGTTGATAATGGTGCATTTGGTTGAATTAACCTTGTACCCACCGTCAACAAAAACTGCCTTGGGCGCACAGGTCTGAAACCTGTCATGACTCATGAGCCGAACGCCATCGAAAAATGCGCGTTCGCCGCCACGGTTCGTACAACAACGAGCGATCGGCTTCCCATTCGGCATTATATCCAGATAGTTATAGCCGTTCACGTTGTGCAGTTCGAACAACTGCGTATCCGTGACGATATAGCGTTTCGACCTCTCCTTTTCGCTGAACAACATCGCGAAATGCCCATGGCCCGCAACCACCGAAATCAATTCTGTATTGCCGATTACTTTACGAACTTGTTCCGGCAGTACGGGCAACAGAAAGTGCACTGCAAATGACAGAATCTTCTCATAAAACTTATTCAGATCGATCACGATATGACCACGCAAACCAGGGTTGTAGTAGTACCAGTACCCATCCAACCAAAACATCAGCTCGTCGAATACTGAAGGGTTGGTGCTCGCAATTTTCTCCCTGATGCTTGGAAGCACCTTGTCGAGAATTACGAGCGCTTCGGCATTGCGCTCTGCCTTTGGTCGCTGGGCATCTGCTTCATTCTTGGCAGAAATCACACAAAAATCACGCGTTGCCAGGAGCAGCTCTTCAATCGCTGCTCGTACTTGTTCGACACTCCAGCGCTCGGCGAACGCAGTCGGCAAATGTGCCATTTCCTGGCAAATAAATTCGCCGTTTTTGACCATTGCAAAATGAAGGTCACCCTTAACGATTGGATATTCAGTGTTCATGGTTCTTGCCTTTTCAGTGCTGATTGCTAATTGGTGTTGATCAGACGGTCTAACATACCGTCCACACATGGCTCGCCAGCCTTGTCTCTTTTGACAAAGATCTGACAAAATAACTTTCGTACCCGGCTCTGGATAGTCCACTTCTTGCCAAACGCTATTGGAGAGGGAAAAAGTCACGGATGACCCTTGAATTCCCTCTACGGTTGCGACAGCATATGGACCATGAGCCCCTTCAGAAACAATCTTTTGAACTGTACCAATTACGAACCCCACATCCTATTCTCCTCGTGTTAATTGTGAAAGGACTTTCGAATATGAGAATACCTCATTTCACGCAATACACCTTATACCATATATACATAAAAAACGCAAATCCATTTCTACAGCAATAAAAAACCGCATTGAGCTCACATATAGTGAATTCAATGCGGGGTTAGCGTTCAAGAACAAGTATCATGACGCCCACTGCTGTTCCAATCCAGCAACCGTGTCCTGAAACGTACGACGATTGCCGAACTGGCAACAAAGCGAGTCCCAACGATCGCTGTATCTGGGATGCGACTTCAGATGAAAGAACAAACGAGCTTCCTGAAATGGTGAGCTTGGACGATACTTTTCTCCCATAACATTCAACAAGCGATTGATGTACAAAGTGGAAACTTTCTGTTTTCCACTTAATGCAACGAGTGCCAGATAAAACCCAAACGGATCCGTACTGGCATTTCGCGAACTTCCAAGAAGCGAGATCGCGTCTTCTGGGAAAAGCTTCCCCAAAAGTGCTGCATGTTGGGCGTAGAAATCTCCAAGATTCAAGATCTCGGATCGAGCAATACATTGGGCCGCAACAGCGATATTCGCTCGTTGATTTCGAATGTCTTGCTCGAGTACTACATGCTTTAACACCCAGAGGCGCATGTCTGTCGGATTTTTCTCAAGTCCTCGGTCGAGATCTGCTTCGTCACCAAATAGATAGTACCGCTGCAGAAAGTACTGCGAATCGTTTCCACCTATCTCGGCATATGCACCTTGCGACGCAGCATACTCATCGTCTTCAAATGCATGAAGAGCAATTGTTACTTTTTCGCTCAACGCTTCCCTGTTTTCAGGGTCGCATGCTATTGCTTCCTGCAATAGCTGTTGCCCAAGAGTAAAGTCTGGACGTTTTCCGTTACAGGCAGCGTTGGCTTGTTCATAATAAACAAGTCCAGTTAGCGCCTGGTACGAAAGAGAACGAACAGACTCTCCTGTAATGGTGGATGGCTCCTGTTCAGCGAGGGTGGTTGTTTCAAACCTTTGACCATCCAACACCAAGCGAGGATGTTCCAAGGTGCAGAAGTGCAACAAGTCGCCTCCCTGCATCTGTCGTTCCGGAAGAAGCGGTTCATCAAATGGAAACACTCCTCCTGAAAGCAACCGATCCAAAACTCCCTGTTCGATCCGACGTTGGTAACCATTTGGCCCAACTACCAATTCATACTCGGGTTGGAAACCCTTTGCCTGGAGCAATGCCCCATACAAACAACTCAAACCAAGACAGTTTCCTGTCTTTTTCTTGAACATGCGAAATAGCTGATACGTCCGAAGATCATATCGCCATCCTTTCGCCAAAAGAAATCGAGTAAGTCCATTGGCTGCATCAAACGCTCGCGAAGCGAGCTGCGGCACATTCAAAGCGAACTTTTCAACGTCCGAATAACTGTGTGCGGCATCTACCCTTCTACGGGGCAGAACCGGATTGTGAACCCTGATCGCCGTCATGTTCTGTCCCCTTTCGATTTTGGACTGTTCGTCCAGTGAAGAGAAGAAACTTTGTAAAATCAGATCCTCCATCAGGCTCTTTAACACGTGGAGACAGCTTCATTTGCTGCTTCATATGATCTCCGACCCCCATACTCATATTCAAGCTCATATGCATGCCCATACTCATAGCTTTATCCTCAAATTGCCCAAAGAACGGTCGTTTGAAATCCTTCCACAATATAACATACAATATATAATAACGCAAATTTATTTAAAGTTTTTTATACCGCCCCCTCCCCCTTCGTCCCC
>Ga0209542_10004974_pt1 | contig 26945 bp, 32 predicted proteins | sample RifCSPhighO2_01_FD_184028 | JGI IMG/M metagenome (GOLD analysis project Ga0209542, IMG submission 184028) | Soil microbial communities from Rifle, Colorado - Rifle CSP2_plank highO2_0.1 (SPAdes) (version 2) | ecosystem: Environmental > Terrestrial > Deep subsurface > Rock core/Sediment ...
TTCAAAATACATTCGAACTTCGTCCAGTAGATACCGCAATTTTTCGAAAAGACTTTTGCACAAGGACGGTCCTTGCGCAAAATTTAAAAATCCTACTTCTTTAGAGTTTTAGGTTTTTTAATAAACGCTCTACCAGAACCAGATTTTAAATATTTTTCAAAATTGAACGCTTTGTATTTATCTCCAATTGCAAAATAAAAATCTAACTCCAAAGGCATACGAATTGAAGTTGCTGGCACATTTCCTTTTTGATGTCTAAATATTCTATTTTTAAGATTATCTGTACAACCCACATAAAATCCATCTTTACATTTTAGACTATAAACATAATACATCTGTGCAGTATATTATGTGAAGGTTGTTTTCGCAATCTTTATGGCGGATTTCATCACGCCGAAGCTATGACATAACTCGCCTTTGCTCTTGCGAGCTATGGCGTAGCAAAGGCGGATGAGGTGGGATTCGAACCCACGGACCCTTTTACGAGTCGGCGGTTTAGTAAACCGCTACCTTAAGCCTCTTGGTTACTCATCCTTGATTTTCAATATAGCACAATTTTTTGTTTAATAAAATATGCTATAATAGAGATATGTCAGAACTGTTTATAAAATATAGAATAAAATTTAAAAAATCTGGCGTGCAAAGAGATTTTATTACTAATAGTAGAAATTTAATTAATATTACTTGGTATGATTTTTCTAAAAAATTAGGGATTAATCAAAGAACTTTGAGAGATTGGGTAAAAGAAAAATATAATATTCCTTATGATGTAGCTCAATTAATTTCAAAATTATCTGGGGTATCAATACCAATAAAATATAAAATTATTGATGGTAGTTTGAATAAACAAAAAGCCGGCATAATTGGTGGTAGAAATCACTTTATAAAGTATGGTAATGTCGGTGGTAATGAAACATATAGAAAAAGTAAATGGAAAGAATGGTGGGAAAATATTGGGCAATATAAAGAAAATCCAAAAGGTTTTCAGTCATTAATAAAAATAAAAAAACCGAGTAAAAGTAAGAAGCTTGCCGAATTTGTAGGTATAATGCTTGGAGATGGTGGTATTTCGAAATATAATGTGAAGGTTACTCTTGGTAGTAATGAAAAAGAATATATTAAATATGTTTCTGATCTCATAAATAAATTATTTAATATTGTTCCTAAAATATATCCATCAAAAATAGCACAAGCTGTAAATATTGTTTCTAACAGAAAAGAATTAGTTGTATTTTGTCAGAGTATTGGCTTAGTTGTTGGAAATAAAATAAAACAACAAATAGATATTCCTTTATGGATTAAAAAAAATAAAACTTTTACAAAAGAATGTATAAGAGGTTTAATAGATACAGATGGATGTTTTTTTACTCATAAATATATCTCTAGTGGAAAAAGGTATTATTATTTGAAAATAGCTTTCACAAGTGCATCAAGACCACTTGTTTTGTCTGTTGCAAAAACTTTGACAAATTTTGGATTTAAAGTAAGAATAAGCAAGAATGGTAAAGATGTGCGTATAGAAGATAATTTCTCTGTACAAAAATATATAAAAGAAATTGGTAGTAATAATCAAAAACACTTAGATAAAATTATAAAATGGAAGGTTGCGCTGAATGGTAAGGCAGCGGTTTGCTAAACCGTGAGGATTTAAACCCCTCTATGGGTTCGACTCCCATACCTTCCGCCATAGTCTTTTTTGTTTGGTTAGAATTAAATATATTAAGTTTAGTTTAGGTCTAACTTTAATTGATAAGTACTTTTTTAATGGTATACTAACTATGCTATAAATAAAACCTCAATTATATTTGTCGAAGATTGAACGAGGCGAGCGCAAGATCGAAGCTATTGAGTTAGGAGATTTTGCGAAGATTTATAATAAATATATTAACTACTTTATAAAATAATTTTATGGAACAAAAAATCAAACAATATAAACTTTGGTACAAAATATTTTTAACAATAGGGCTTTTTGGTTTGGTTGATATTGTAGTTGGCGTGCTTCTAAAAAATGCAGGCACAGGCTTTGAAGATGGCGGTGGACTTACATTTATGATTATTTACGCTTTTAAGTATCTCTTTGGTACTAAAATTGCGGTCGCATTTCTTCCTTTTATAATGATTGTTTCTACAACTTGGTTTATTTGGCTTGGTGTTTCTGCAGTATTACGCAGAAAAATTAAAAAACTTGAAAAAGAAACTAGTACGACTAATAAAACAGAGTCAGAAAAACCAGTCGTCAATAATTAAAACAATATGAACAACAAGAAAAAAATATTTATTGGATTGGGTGTAGTTCTTCTCGCTTTGATTGTTTTTGGTATTTACAATAACCCCGACAGAAAATTAAATTCCGCATTTGATACTTATCAAAATATTTCTGAAAGTGAAACTATAAGAAAAGAGGAATTAAAAACACTACAGAGTCAATATGCAAAGTGCTTTGTTCCAGAAGATGCAGATATAGCTACTTTTTGCCTAGATGGAATACCTAAGATAAAGGTTTTGGTTAGCAAAGAACCTGAATTATTACTAAGTCTTCAATCTTTATATAACAAGAATAAAAATGACCTTGATGATGAAAACAGAATATTTTTGGAAAATAATATTAAGCTACTTTCTTCTAAAGAATATCAAGATGTGTATAAAGGCACAATCGACGTTTTAGATGCGTATGTAGATTTTTATGTATATTTGAACGGAGAATATGATACCTCTAAAATTAATGATTCAATGTCTCAGGATGAAAAAATAGAAATACTCAGCCATGTCATAGCTGACCGTAATTTCAAGAGTGATTTGGTAGTTAAAAATTTAACCGACTTATCGGATAATCTTGAACTCAAAAAAGAAGTGTTAAAACGCTATGTTAGAGCAAATTATAGTGAAGATTTTGCCAAAGCAATGGGATTATAATTTTTATGGAGATAATAAATAAAAAATGTCTAATCATTACTTACCCAATTTTGATAAAGAAAAATCAAAAGCTTATACTCCTATCGGTATAAGAAATTTACTCGAAAAAGCAATAGAGATTAAAAATGGAGATATTGAAGCAGTATTTAAAGATAAACATCAAAATAAAAATTTGATAGAACTTTATCACGCTAGTTTTTTGGCGTTAGCCATAAAAAAATGGCTTAAAAAAGAATATTCTATATATCCCTGTGATACGCCTGACACTTATTTTTTAGACATTAAAACAAATGAAGCATTTCCTGTTGAAATAATGGAGCTATATTTTCATAACAATAATTTTGACGGTGATTATAAAAAATTAGCGAACCATATTTTTGAAATCAAAGGAAGCATAAATTTTCCAACATGTCATTTGCTTATTTCGTCAAGACTAGATGTTGTAGATTTTAATGTGTCTAAATTATGCCAAGAAATAAGAAAATTTAATTGGAATTTTGAAAAAATATGGTTCTCTATTTTTACAAACAATATTCAACAGTGGACATTTTTTGAAATCTTTCCAACGACTGATTTTAATGATAAAAATCATATCACTTTTAATTTGGAAAAAGATAAAAATCTTTTTTACTAATTCTGAAGCCCGCCCGAATTTCGCCAAAACAAAAAGAGGAGCAAGCGGAGGATTCCTCCCCAGACCCCTCCTCCTCCGCTTGCGACATCCGAATTCAGAAAAAAGGAATCAGCCGAAGTTTTGCGGAATCCTTTCCCCAGAAAATTGTTTCCGCAAAACTTCGTCCGCATTGTTTCAGATTTCCTCGTCTGGATTCATTTCAAAAAAGGTTCGAATTTTGTACAAAAAATACCGCAAATTTTGCCCCTAAAGTCAAGTAATTAGCTAGAATTTTGCCCCTTTGTAATATATAATCTCTATTTAACCACCAGCACCCCTTGCATACCCATAGACCGGTGGGAGCCGACGGAGCAGTAGTATTGGAAACTTCCGGCTTTGTCCGCTGTAAATGTTACTGTTTGTTCATTGCCTGTATTTAGTTTTTTTGTGGCAACATTAAATTCATCAATCACGAAATCGTGAAAGCCATTTATATCTTTAAATGTGATTTTTACTGTATCACCCACATTTACAGACATCATACTTGGTTCAAATTTATAATTCGTACCTGTTACTGTAAATTCTTTTGTAGTATTTATTACTTTATCTTCTGTTTTATTTTCAACCACAGTTTCAGTTTCAATATTGCCTATAATTGGCATATTTGAGCTAACTTCTGAATTGGCTTTTTCTTCTAAATTAGTCTCATTTGTTTTAATCTCGTTAGAAGCAGATTCATTTTTAGGAATTATTACAATCCCTTTGTTGGTTACAATTTTTTGAAACATCAACCATCCACCTATAATTATTATTATAATGACAACTATAGTTATTATTGTATTTTTATTCATATTATTTTTCTTAATTAATTATTACAAATTATTCTTTTATATTTGTATTATACACAATTTCATTGTATATGAAATGTTTTAGGCGTATAATGTGTGGGTGTTTTATTAATAGCTATTATATTTCATAAATATGAAAAAATTACTAAAGGTTTCGTCTGTGCTCGCAGTTATTGCTGGTTTATTGTTAGTCGCAGGTGGTATATGGGGGACTAGTTTTACTTATAAAAATGTAGCTCGAGAAAATATAACGACACCCGATGATGCCACAATCCCTAACAAGCCTGTTCGTGGCCCAATGACTTTGAAATCACAAGGCGATATTATTCGATTTCACACTTTAAATACCACAAAAGGTAAAACTTATTCAGAAATGCCACGCCAAATTCCTAAACTTGATGCTGATGGAAAAGTCGTTTTAGATTCCGAAGGAAAAGAAGTTATGGTTGCCAATGATCCTCGAAATATGTGGATTACAGCTACAACTTTAACAACAGCACTTAATCTTGGTATTGTAACTTATGTATTTTCTGGTCTTATAATACTTTTAGGTTTAATTTCTATTTGGACAGGAATGATTTTTTCTCTTCTAAGCAAAAGATCTCAATAATTTACAAAAATTTAATCATTTTTAACGCTATTTTGACGAAGTTATCCACACTTTTACATTACACAAAAATGAGACTATAATGCAGTGATGCAGACTTATCAAAAAAATTGGTTTAAATTTTTCGTCGGATTTTTTATTTGTTTTTTGATTCGTCTTATACCGTTTCGACCCCCAAATATAGAACCAATCCTGGCAACAGCTATGCCGTTCTCAAAAAACTATGGCAAAGTTGCAGGATTTTTCTTTGCATTCACAAGCATTTTTCTTTTTGACCTTGTAACAAACAAAATAGGCATTTGGACACTGGTTACAGCAGTTACATATGGTCTTCTCGGAGTATTTGCTGCAAAATATTTTGAAAAGAAAGAAATGAAACGCACAAACTATGTTAAATTTGCAGTTATTGGTACATTGGCATATGATGCATTAACAGGATTAACAATTGGACCAATATTTTTCAATCAAACATTCTTACAAGCCTTAACGGGACAAATCCCTTTTACTTTAATGCATTTAGTTGGTAATATAACTCTCGCAATTATACTTTCACCCCTGGTACACAAAATCCTTGTCTCTGGCCAAACATTAAAAGTTCCATTTATTATAAAAGTTCCTAATTCAAAGCTCGTATGAAAAATAACCTAAATAAAAAAAAGATTGCAATAGTAGGTAAAATACAAAAACGAGATGGAACAATCGTACCTTTTGATGGCAAACGCATAACCCGCGCTATTTTTAGTGCAATGCAATCTGTAAAAGAAGGCAACGAAATGGAATCCGAAAAAATGATGCATAAAGTCCTTGATGCTTTAATTGCTTTTAAATCCGAAAATAAAATAAAGTTTTTTGTTCCAAGTGTGGAAACAATTCAAGACATTGTTGAGAATGAACTTATCGTTTCCGGATTTATGCAAACAGCAAAAGCATATATTTTGTACCGTAAAGAACGGTCACTGGTTCGTGAAAAAGCCGGCTTTGTCCCTGAAAAAGTCAAAGAACTCGTTGCCGAAAGTAAAAAATACTTCCGTAATCCTCTTGCAGAATTAGTTTATTACCGTACTTATGCAAAATGGATTCCCGAAGAAGATAGGCGTGAGACTTGGATAGAAACAGTCGACCGCTATATTGATTTTATGCGTGGTAATATTGGTTCAAAATTAACTGAAAATGAATATGCTGAAATTCGAGAAACCATATTAAAACAAGAATCTTTACCATCTATGCGTCTTTTGCAATTCTCGGGCAAGCCAGCAAGCCGGTCTAATGTTTGTGCATATAATTGTTCTTTTATTGCACCTAAATCATTCCAAGATTTTGCTGAAATCATGTATATTTCAATGTGTGGTACTGGTGTTGGTTGGTCAGTAGAGTCTGAAAACATTCAAGCTCTTCCACAAATTAAAAAACAAACTGGCAAAAAATTACCAGTATATGTAATTCCGGATAGCAAAGAAGGCTGGGCAGATGCATTTTCATTGGGAATGAAAACATGGTTTGAAGGTAATGATTTATCTTTTGATTATTCTCTTATTCGCCCAGCAGGAGCACGACTTAAAACCATGGGTGGTAAAAGTTCGGGTCCAGCCCCATTGCAAGCATTACTTGAATTTACTCGTGAAAAAATCTTTCGTCGCCAAGGACGCCATCTTACAAATCTTGATGCCCATGATATTATTTGTAAAATAGGGGATTGTGTTGTTGCCGGTGGTGTACGACGCAGTGCTATGATCTCACTTTCAGATTTAGATGATGAAGCAATTCGAGATTCCAAAAAAGGTCAATTTTATATTTCCGAAGGTCAACGCATGCTTGCGAATAATTCTGCAGTTTATTTATCCAAACCAACTACAGAAGAATTTATGGATGAATGGATAACTCTTATGAAGTCAGGTAGTGGTGAACGAGGCATATTTAATCGCGGGGGTCTTGTCAAAACATTACCAAAAAGACGCCTTGATCAATTCAAAGGTGGCATATACCCAAGCTGGGGTACAAATCCATGCGGTGAAATTATTTTACAATCCAAACAATTTTGTAATCTATCCGAAGTCGTAGCCCGAGCTGACGATACAGAGGAATCACTGTTAAGAAAAATCAAAGTTGCGACAATTTTGGGGACATATCAATCAACACTTACATATTTTCCATACCTTTCTAAAGAATGGAAAAAGAATTGTGAAAAGGAAAGATTGTTAGGTGTTTCCATAACAGGACAATGGGATTGTACTGTCGTTCGTGATGAAAAAGTTTTAGAAAAAATGAAAAAGTTTGCTGTGGAGACTAATAAAAAATATGCAAAACGATTCGGTATACCACAATCCACATGCGTAACATGTGTAAAGCCATCCGGTACTGCATCACAAACTGTTGATTGCGCATCCGGTATGCATCCTCGTTATGCGCCATACTATATTCGTCGTATTCGTATTTCAGCGACTGATGCATTGTTTAAAATGCTTAAAGACCAAGGTGTGCCATATTACCCCGAAGTTGGTCAAACAGTAGAAAATGCGACTACATTTGTTTTAGAATTTCCTGTCAAAGCACCAGCTGGTGCAATTTGTAAAGATGATGTAAATGCAATTGCACAATTGGAACATTGGAAAATTGTAAAGAAACATTATACCGAACACAATCCATCCGTAACTATTTCCGTTGGAGATGATGAATGGTTAGCAGTTGCTCATTGGGTTTATGAAAACTGGGAATTGGTTGGGGGATTATCATTTTTACCTCGTTCAAATCATGTTTACCAAATGGCACCATACGAAGCTATAACAAAAGAAAAATACGAGATAATGTTGAATCGTCTTGGTGATTTAGACTTTTCAAAAATTGTGACTTATGAAAGAGAAGACGAAACAGAAGCAAAAAGAGAGCTTGCATGTGTCAGTGGTGTTTGTGAAGTCTAATTAGTTATAAAGTAAACAGCTGACAGCTAAAAGTTGAAACCTAAAAGCTAAAACAATATATGTTATACACTGGCAAAGGGGACAATGGCACGACTAAAACTTTTGGTTGTGACCAGCGTATTTCAAAGAGCTCGTCTATTGCCGAGGCTTTAGGAAGTCTAGATGAGATAAATTCATTTTTAGGATTGGTCAAAATTAAATCTGCCGGAATTACTTTCAAATTAGAAATGGGGGAAATAAATCTTACTGATACTATTGATCGCATTCAGCAAGACCTTTTCATAATCCAAGCCGAAACAGCCGGAGCTGATAAAAAAATTACAGAAGAGAAAGTAAAATGGCTTGAAAATATCATAAATGATATAGAAAAAATCCTCCCACCCATCAAAACCTTTTTCGTCTCCGGTGGATGCGAACTCGCAACCCTCTGCGACATCGCCCGTACTATCGCAAGGCGCGCGGAGAGAAGGGTAGTTGGTGTGAATGACGAAAACCCCCTCCAACCTCCCCCTTATCAGGCGGGAGGCTCTAAACCCATCAGTAATTTCACCCTCGCATATCTGAACCGCCTCTCATCTATCCTCTACGCCTTCGCCCGCGCCTCAAACCATATTAATGGTGTAGTCGAAGAAGCCCCGAGGTATGAGTAAGAGTGGTATAATCATTTTATGAAAAAGAAAACCCAAATACTCATGATCCATGGTGGAATGACCTTTAAAACACAAAAGGATTATTTAAAGTTTCTGAAAACAAGAAACATTTCTCTTGAAAAGAAAATAAGATGGGCTGATGATTATTTAGATAAAAAATTAGGTAAGGATTTTGATATTATTAGACCACGAATGCCTTTGCAAGATAATGCAAAATATGAAGATTGGAAAATATATTTTGAGAGATTTATTCCATATTTAAAAAATAAATTTATTTTAATTGGAGGTTCCTTGGGTGGAATTTTTCTTTCTAAATATCTTTCTGAAAATAAATTACCCAAAAAAGCATTATCAGTTTATTTAGTTTGTCCTCCATATGATGATACTTTGATTGGTGAAGATTTAGCAGGAGGGTTCAATCTTAAATCCGATATATCTCTTCTTGAGAAAAATTGTAAAAATCTTTATTTATTTTTTTCAAAAGATGATGATTGTGTCCCAGTATCTCATGCTGATAAATATGCAAAGAAATTAACAAATGCAAATATTGTAATTTATAATAGTAAAAATGGACATTTTAATATTACTGAATTCCCAGAAATAGTTAAAATGATCAAGAATGATATTGAGTAATATGACTGAAAGATTTAAATACATTGGCTCGTCTTATTTGATTTTAGTTGAAGATAATAAGGTTTTATTACTTAAACGAGCCAACACTGGTTTTATGGATGGTTATTATGGTGTTCCATCAGGACACATGGAAGGTAATGAAACAGCTCGCGAAGGTGGAGCAAGGGAAATTAAAGAGGAAATTGGGATAGATGTTAATCCAATGGACTTTAAGGTTGTTCATGTGATGCATCGAAAAGCCAAAGACGATGAGCGTATTGATTTTTTTATGACTGCGGATAAATATACTGGTGAAATAAAAAATTGTGAGCCAAATAAATGTGAAGAATTAAAATGGTTTCCATTAGATGATCTACCTGATAATATAATTCCTTATATAAAAGAAGCTATAAATAATTACAAAAACAATATCTTCTATTCCGAATGGGGATGGGAATAATGTTTAAAGATATAGTAATGACAGTCTTTTCTACCTATTTGTCTAAATATAAAAAATAAAAACCTAGAGGTCAAAATGACATAGGTTTTTGAAGTAACAGTTGTATTTATTTAATGGGTTGGTTTTAGCTTCATGATTTTCATTGACACGATGTAGTAATTTATTACGCCAAGTAGCCCTCCAGACAGGCAACCAATCATTGGATTTCCAAATTTATACCCAATTGCGGTGCCAATCATGGCATCAACAAAACATATGATTCTGATATCGTTGTGGATATAAATGAATATGTACCTAAAGAACTTGTATGTTTTCACCCAAAAGGTTACAAATATAAACCTAAGAATTCCAACTATTGTTTTTATTATGTATTTACCAATTTTGGCTCGGTATTTATATATCATTTTACTGAACCAAATTGATGCTGCAAAAGGTAATACAATTGGGTTTAAAAATTTAATGGCAAATACTAAATTTTCTTCTCTTATTTTGCGTACTCCATTTTCATAAAAAACCACTATTTTAGAAATCAAATTCTTTAGTACGTAAATAATTGAAACAATACCTATTATTCCACTAATTAATATAGATAGTAATGATACAGAATAGTGATTTTGCTGTAGAAATATTATCCAAATTGGAATAGATAGTGTATATAATGTAATTGAAGAACAAGTTAATATTAGATATAAAAAACATTGAAGTTTTATCTTATCAATTTTCCATGCAATTACAGCCTTCCATGCTTTTGGGATTGCTTCTAAAACAGTTTTGAATTCGTAACTTAAATAGCCAACTAGGCCACCTACGATTAGTCCCAGAATCCAGAATAAACCTGGCAATTCAAGGGCTACGATTGTCCCAATGAGGCTTCCTAAAGCCGTTGAGAAGAATACTTTTGTTGATGTTTTAGTTTTCATATAGTTATATTAAGGTTTAACAAAGAAATTCTATTTTATTGTATATTTATTTCACTGTTTGTCAATGACTTGACTTATGCTATCCGTTTGTATATACTTTAGGATATGAATGATACAACAATGTTAATTAAAACTAAAAAGGACTTGAAGTTAAAAGCTCAAGCTTTGGCAAGTGAGCTCGGTTTTTCCCTTACCGATATTGTAAATGCCTCACTTCGGCAGTTTGTCGTGAATCAGGGTATTACAATGTCTAAAATACCTACGATTTCAAATGTTGAAAATAAAGATATTATTAAAAGGTATAAAAAACCAGACACACAAATTGCTCGCTCTATTCGTGTTATGATATAAAAATATGGAGTGGGATATATCTTTTTCAAAACAAGTTGATAAGTTTTTAAAAATTAATCATCTTTCTGACCAAGTTGTATCTATCGCTATATCTAAAGCTATCAAGAAACTTTCTGGAGAAAATATTTCTGTTGATTTAAAAAGAATGGAAGGTGATTGGTCTGGTTATTTTCGTGTAAGAATAGGTAAGAAAAGAATAATTTTCAGTGTAGATTTTGTAAAACATAAAGTTTATATTGCAGTTTTTGATTATAGAGGTAATGTTTATAAATAAAAATTATATATATGAAAAAAGTTGTAATTACAGGTAGTGGATAGCAAGGATGGTCCTTGCTATATTTGTCGAAGAAGTACCGAGGTATGAGTAATTGTGATACAATCATTTTATGATCAAAGCAATTATATTCGATTTATGGGAAACACTTGGTACTAAAAACGTTGGTATTTCTAAATCACTTCAAGATAAATTTGATATTCAAAAAACTCCAGACTTCATGCATTTATATGAAAGTGCTGTTCAGCTTAAAAAATGGGAATCGGAAGAAAATATGGCTACAAATTTCTTGAAGGAATTTAATATTGAAAAGAATCAAGAAAATATAAAATATGTTGTTGATCTATTTAAAGAAGGATTGGAAGAAGCAACAATGTTTGATGGAATGAAGAAACTACTTGGTGAATTAAAGAAAAATTATAAACTTGGTTTTATTTCAAATACGACTGTTTTTGAAGCTATGATTTTAGACAAATGGGGTATTAGAGATATGTTTGATGTCGTTTCATTTTCTTGGGAATTGGGAATGAAAAAACCAACAAAAGAAATGTTTGATATTACTTTGGAAAAATTAGGTGTTAAACCAGAAGAAAGTATTTTTATTGATGATGGAGAAAATAATGTTTTAAAAGCTAAAGAATTGGGTTTAAATGGAATTGTATTTAAATCTTTAGACCAATTAAAACAAGAATTATTAAAATCAGAAATTAAAATGAAATAATTTTATGGAAAACCTAAAAAGAATATCAATCATTGGTCCAAATGGTTCAGGAAAAACAACGCTTGCAAGAGTACTGGCTAAAAAACTTGATTTACCAATTATCCATGTTGATAGTTATATATGGGGAAAGAATTGGACTCTTAATGACAGAAATGAGACAGAAAATAAAATTAAAACAACACTTTCTCGTGAAGAAAAATGGATTGCTGATGGATATATTACTTATGCCCCAAAAGAAATGCTAGAGATGTCTGATTTAGTTATTTATCTTAATTATACAAACATAAGATCAGTTTTTTATAATATTAAAAGATGGATTAAACATAGAAAAAATAAAAGAGAAGAATTGCCAGAAGGGTGCGAAGAGCAATTAAAATTAAAAAGTTTGTATCAAGTATTTCAAGGTGGTGTAGTTCACCTAATTGAAGATGCAATTAAAACATATCCTCCAGATAATCTAATCCGTATTAAATCACCAAGTAAACTTAAAAAATATCTAAGAGAAAATTATTAATGATAATGGATAATGGATAATGGATAATGGATAATGGGATAATGGTGTCAGGTACCATTAATTTATACTGATATTACTAAGGATTTTGGTATAATGAATATATGAGAAAAATTAATATACTTGTCCATCTAAGTATTCCTTTATTTGTCTTACATTTACTAGAGGAAATAAAAACTGGTTTTTATAAAACCGATTTATCTATTCAGATACTTAGTAAATACTTAAATACTACTCCAGAAATTACCTTTTTTGTAATTCAAATTATTTTGTTTGTATTTTTGGGAATTTTGCTATTTATTATATTTAGCAAAAAACAAATACCATTTTTCTTAGTTTTATTTTTAGACATTATTTTACTTTATGAATTTTTACATATATACGAAGCAATAAGGATTGGGGGATATACTTCTGGTGTCATAACAGGAACAATTTTAGGGATAATGGGACTAATCCTTTTTTATATAACATTTAGAAAAAAATCTAATAAATAAATAAAATTATGTTAGAAATTATACACAATTTAATCAGGGTCTATTATGTAATGGAATATGGATCTCATATAAAAGATTATCAAGAAGAGCTAATTATTTTTGAAGATAATATCATTATTAAAATTAAAAATAGGGCGTTAAAACACATTGTAGAAAAAAGAAAACGAGATAACTACACAGAAGAAACAATACTTAATTTATTTTCTGATATATTTAATGTATTAGGATCAAAAAATTTTAAGATAATTGATAATAAAGATAAAGCAGATAATATATTTCTTTTACTTGAAATTATTGAAGATAAAAATAGTGGCGTTGTTTTAGTTTTAGAAATTGTAATGGAATCAGAAAATCATTACTATATAAAAACAGGATTTTATCGGTCAGCAAAGAAAATACAGAAGTTATTAAAAGAATAGAAAACGAAAAACACCCTTGCGGGTGTTTTTCTCTGGGAGGACGGAAATTCCCTCCATAGCCACATGGGCCGGCAGCACTCCGATTTTCTGCCTTTCAGTACTTACAATATATCATATAATAAATAATTTTACAAATTATTATAATTAGCAAGGCAAGACCTTGTACAAGGTCTTGCCTTGCTTCGCCCCTCTCCTTTTCAGGAGAGGGGAAAGAAATATTTTATATATTTCAGGGGTGAGGTATAGCATATTCAAAAATAACCATTCTTACTAAGAATAATTTGTGCTATATTAATAAATATGAATTCCACACAAGAAATTAAAGAATTTGGGATAAAAAGAGAAAATGAAGAAAGACGCGATGGTGGTTGTGCTATCATTTTTAATCCAGAAACACAAAAATATGCAGTGTATGATAACTTAAAGACCGGTATTTTGGGTCTTTATGGTGGAGGATTTGATGAAAATGAAGATGAAGAGACCGGAGTTTTAAGAGAGGTAGTAGAAGAAAGTGGTCTTTATGATTTTTTACATTTTGAAAAGATAGAAAAAGTAGCTGTTCATTACTACAATTCTAATAAAAATGTTAATAGGGTAGCTTTTGCAACATGTTTTTTTGCAATATTAAAAAGTGCTGATTTAAAACCAACAAAATTAGAAGAACATGAAAAATTTGAATTAGTTTGGAAAAATCCAACAGAAATTTTATCAAACTGGAATAGTAGAAATAAAAATAAAGATTTTGACCACTGGGTCTATTTTATGGGTATTGCAACCAATAGAATCAAGGAATTAGGTTATGCAAACTAAAGTCCCTCTACCTTAACAAGGAGAGGGATTAGGGAGAGGTGTAGCATGTGGATAACCAATACATTTGCATAAAATTTTCGCTAGGTGTATAGTTAGTCAGTGCTCGACAATTAAATAGGTTCGTAATTGGGGAAGAGAGGTGACCACACTACGTCGTAGACTACGGCGTGGCAAGGAATTCCTCCACAGTGCCGCTACGGTGATTCAAATTAATTTTGGAAAGTCCGAATACCAATTATGATTAATAAAATGAAACACATGTTTCATCCCGAGCAGGAATTTCAGATATTCTATCTATCTGGCGCGATTACTCCTCTCGATGGAGTTTTTTTAATGTATAAAATACCAAACAAAAATCGAAATATCGTAATAATTCTTGCAATTTTGCTAGTTTTATTTGGTATTTTTCGGGTTTTTATCCACCCCACCCTAAAGGGCACCCCTCAAGAGGGGAACCAGTCACAAAATACAGAAAATAAAGAAATTTTACAAATAAAACAAAATTCCGCAGATTCTAAAATATTTTTAGGTCCTCGGGTTGGCTCACCAGACCATAAAAATATTTCAGAATCTGCTTCATTTACAGAAAACATTCAAACAGATTCAGTTAATTTAATAGCCGGGGACAAAAATATAAATTTAAAAATTACACAAGGTCAAACTTTATATGAAATATTGCAAAATGAAGAAAACAAAAAATTAATTTCATTTGATGGAAAAGAATATACCGGAATTGGATTTTTTGTGACTAGTATTGGTAATTTACATCAAGAAAATGGTAAATATCTTATGTATTATGTTAATGGAATCGAAGCCTCTTTAGGAATATCACAATATGTTCCTAAATCTGGTGATTTAATAGAATGGAAATTAAAATAGTTATGATGAAAAAAATATTTAAAAGTACTCTTATCTTATTCTCAGTCTTATTCTCACTTTTTGTTTTTACAAATCAAACATATGCTGCAGTTCACAATTTTACAGCCACAATTTCACCAGCGACAGCTATTGTTAATGAAAATTTAACATATAGTTATACTGTTACAAATGGGTCCGATTCCACAGCCAAAATTGGTTCAGTCGAAATTCAATTACCTTCTTCCTTTGGAACACCAACTTTGAATATTTCTTCTGCATCACCAGATAGAACTTGGGAATTAGCAACATCTGGGAGTTATCTAAATGGTTTTGATGCTTCGTTGAATAAAATTGGAATTAAAGCCGACAGTGGTGCAAGTAAACTGGATAATGATGAGTTTGTTATAGTTCAAATTACTACAACTGCCCCAAGTACAGCGAATTCTTACGAATGGACTGCCAACCCATTAGCGAATCTTGGTTTAAGTGGAACAGCTTTTACTATAACAGGAACACAACCTGTGGTAGTTGTAACAGAGGAAACAGAATCCGAACCTGATCCAACCCCAGACCCAACACCTGATCCAGATCCAATACTTACTGAAACTTTTATAATTCGAAATGGGGATACAGTTTTATTTAATGGGTCTGTAAATTTGCCTGATGCTGGTAATGTTGAAATTCTTGATATAAATAATGTTACTCATACTGTAAATGCTCGCAGTGTACTGGCAGTTTTGAAAAATATTGATGACGCAAATGATAGTTTTATAATTTCTAATTTACAATACTTTGATTCTTTCTCATCTTTTTATTTAAAGTGTATAACACCAATTGATGAATCCCAGTTGTGTGATAATTGGCAATATGCAGTTGGTAGTTTTACACCATTTTCAAGTATTGATAGCACAATACTTGCTGGAGGAGAAACAGTTGGAATTTATTTTGGCACATCAAGACAAGTTGTTTTAAGTTCAAATGCTATCACTACAAGTGAATCTCTTACTGCAACATCTGAAAAATATGATTATGTAAACAATACTTGGGGTCCATTAACAGGTGTAAATATTGGTGTGACATTACCCAATCCCGATGATGTTTGGAGTCCAATTGTTGTTTCAACCCATGCTGTTGATTTTTTGGGTGTTGCCAATATTACAATTACAGATGCAAATGTATATACACTGGGTATTGTAGAGGATTTTTATTTTCCTTCTTATACAGTAACGGTAACAGAACCAATTGTACCACCAACAGGTGGCGGTGGAGGTGGGTCAATACCTACACCAGTTTTTAGTGTGCCAAATGCAGTAAGTTATCTTGAAAGTAAGCAAGAGATTGATGGGTCTTTTGGAAATTCGATGCTTTATACTGATTGGGCAACTATGGCTCTTTCTTCAAATACTATAAATAGTTCTGTTAAAGATAAAATTTTAAACTATATGAAGGCTAATAACACTATAAGCTCACTTATTACTGACAATGAACGACATGCTATGGCATTGCTTGCATTAAATCAAAATCCGTATGATTTTAATGGTGTAAATTATATAAAATCTATAATAGATAGTTTTGATGGCACACAATTTGGAGATGTTAATTTAATTAATGATGATATATTTGCTTTGATACCACTTGCAAATGCAGGATATCAAGATAGTGATAATGAAATTAATAAAACTATAGCTTTCATAATTTCAAAACAAAAGTCTAATGGATCTTGGGAGGAAAGTGTGGATATGACTTCTGCATCTGTTCAAGCTCTCAAACAATTTGAAAATGTATCTAGGGTAGGTGATGCAATAAATAAAGCAAGTATTTATTTACAAAACCAACAAGGTGTTGACGGTGGGTGGGGTAATGTTTCGTCTACCAGTTGGGTTATGCAGGCTCAAAGTTCAATTGGAGTTTCATGGAATAAAAATGGTAAAACATGTCTTGATTATTTGGCTTTACAACAAACAAATGCGAACAATAATGGCTCGGTGCTTGTATCTACTGACACTTTACAAAATAATATTTGGGCAACAAGTTACGCTATACCTGCAGGACTATCTAAAACTTGGGCCAATATTATGAACAAATTCGCAAAGCCAGTTGTACAAGAAATTTCCGGTAGTTGTAGTAATTGTAATGGTGAAGAAATAAAAAAAGTTGAAAGTGAAAAGTTGAAAGTTGAAAGTATAGAACAAATAGAAATAAAAACAGAAATAATAGAAGATCCCGTGGTAACTGATGATATTAAAGAAGAATTAATAGAAACAGTAGTTGATCCCGTGCGAGCCGAAAAAGTAGTTGAAAGTGAAAAGTTGAAAGTTGAAAATAATTTAGCAGAAAATTCAATCAACAAAGACCTTTTAACCGCATCAGCTGGTCAAAGTAGAATTAAATGGAATTGGAGAAAAATCAATGTGCCACAGTTAAACCAATTACCGTTTGTGCGCCAGCTTCGAGCAATATTTTCCGTATTTCCAAAATTGTTCCACCTGTCACTTCGTAAATAAGATCGTTCTATTTTTTATAGATATATGGTATATTGTTATAATGAACAAAGATGAGATTATTAAATATTGGCTTGATGCATCTAATGCTGATTTAGATTTATGCAATAACTTGTTTGAAAGCAAAAGATATTCATAAAGCAAATGAATTAATTATATGGTTAAAAAACAACTTTCAGAAAATATAATAAAAATTATGACATCATTTCGTGATTTTCTTGTGGAGTCAAAAATCCCTGTTGAGTCTATGATAGTTTTTGGTTCATATGCAAAAGGAAATGAAAGATCGTCGAGTGATGTTGATGTATGTGTCGTTTCGGATACTTTTGGGGAAAATAATATAGAAGATATGCAAATGCTTTTTAAAAAAGCACGACGAATAGATTCACGGATAGAGCCATATCCAATGAATCCAAAAGATTTAAAGAATATTCAAAATCCAATTGTGAATGAAATCGTGACTTGGGGTGTTTCAGTATAAGAAACTCAATGTGCCACGGTTAGACCAATTACATTTTGTGCGCCAGCTTCGAGCAATATTTTCCTTATTTCCAAAATTGTTCCACCGGTCGTAGTTATGTCGTCTATGACAATGCATAATGTGCCATTTAAAATTTTAGATTTGTGAGTATTAGCATCCAGATTTTTAATTTGGAATGTTCCTTTTGGGCTATTTAGCCTTTGTGATCTTTTATGAATGCTGGCCTGGGGAGTACGGTCTTTTATTTTTATTATTATATTATTTACTAATTTAAAATTTGAACCGGGCTGTAAATTTGCCATTATACTTTCAGCAATTATGTCTGCTTGATTAAATCCGCGTGTTTTTAGGCGTTTTTTAGAAATCGGGACGGGAATAATCAAAATATCTTTATAATGTGTTAATTCTGTGTATTCAATAACTATATCTAAAAGAACGCTTGCCAAATATGGTCCAAAAATCTTTAAATTTCCAAAATTTTTACGATATTTTGCATCAGTTAAAATCTTTTTAATTACTGGGTATCGGTATTCATATAATGCATAAATATAATTTGGTAAATCATGCTCGGGCTTTGGAATATCTACAATACAATCATTACACAATGAATTGCCTGTCTTTTTGCAAATAAGACATCTTTCATTTAAAAAGATAATATCAAAAAGCTTTGTAATGTACTTAAATATATCCACAATATATAGTATATAATAAATTATATATGGTATACTATATTTATATATGGCCACAAATTTCATTGAATCTATTAAGAATACAGTATTATCCTTCTTTAATAAAAAAGGAGATGTTACGGTTGTAACCGGTATAGATATTGGTGGGTCTAGTATTAAATTAGTTGAAATGTCTATTCGTGGTGGAAAAACAGTATTAAATACATATGGTTCAATCGCATTGGGGCCTTATGCTGGCAAACCAGTTGGAATGGTTGTAAGTGTAACACCCGAAAATATTGGCAAAGCCCTAATTGAACTTTTTAAAGAAACTAATGCAACACAAACAAATGTTGCTGTAACAATACCTACATCTGCAAGTCTTCTGCATGATATTGCGATTCCAATTGGGATTAATGATAGTGAAATAAAAACAGTAGTAATGACCGAAGCCCATCGTGTAATTCCAGTACCAGTATCAGATGTAGAAATTGATTGGCTTAGTATTCCAGAAGAAATTTTACCCAAAGAAATTCTTGATCAAAACAAAAAACATTTTTTACTTGTCGCAGTTTCCCATGAATCTCAAAAACGAACCGAATCATACATGAAAAATGCACAAATTACGCCATCCGTTTATGAGCTTGAAGTCTTCAGTAGTATGCGCAGTATTTATACACATGAAAGGTCAGCGATAGTATTGATTGATCTTGGTGCTGCTCATATCAAAGTCAGTATTATACACGAAGGCATCATGCGACGAGCGGTATCACTTGATAACGGTTTTAATGAGCTTGATCTCGCATTAGTAAAAACAGGTATTAGTTTTGAGCAAGCTCGTAAAACCAAATATGCATCAAGTATAATTGGGCATACTAATGAAGAAAAAATATTTCGCGATACATATATATTTTTAATGAAAGATGTTAAAATGGTTATAAGTGAATATGAGCATTATGCACATACATCTATTGCACGAGCAATTATTTTAGGTGGTGGAGCAGAAATGAAAGATATTGTTTCTTATACAGAATCAATTTTAGGTATACCAACAGAGAAATCCCATCCATTTGAGAGAGCTATTGTTCCAGATGTAGTTAAAGATATTATTACTACTATCGAACCCGAATTTACAATAGCCAGTGGTGTTGCTTTAAGATTGTTAATTAATTCATAATTATGTACAACTCAACAGACAATAAATTTATTCCACATGACGACAGACAACATAATAGTCCAAGATGGGCTAATGTTGGTGTTTTACTCGCGATAATTATATTTATTGTTTCTTTAGCATTAGCTGGTGCAGCTTATTTTTTAAGAAAAAATGCAGAGAAAAGCGCATCTTTTTATGAGCAATCTTTAGCACAATCTAAAACTCGATTTGAAACTGGATTACCAATACATACATTTCAAGAATTTGATGCTAGATTAAAAGCCGCAAAAGAAATACTTTCTAAACACAAAACATTTACAGCTGTTTTTCCACTAATTGAAAGAATTACTTTAAAAAACGTTCAATTTAAATCATTTTCTTATAATGAAACAGATAGTGAGAAAAAAAATACAATAAGATTGTTTGGGTCTGCCCCAGATTATAAAACCGTTGCCGAACAAAGTGATCAGTTTTCAAAAGATGAAGAAGCTCGTCGTTATGTTAGTAATGTTATTTTCTCTAATTTATCAGTAAATACTGGTAATTCTGGTGGTATTAATTTTGAAATTTCATTTGAAGTTGATCCTGAATTATTATCATATAATCGTTATTTAATGTTTCCAAAAATAAATGATCCTGCTAATATTTTACCATCAACTATAGATGTTCCAGATCAAGGTCGAAACGGTGCTCCTGTAATAAAGAATCAATAATATGAAAATACTACTCTCAATCGTATTCATAACTTCTGCAATTCTAGTTTCATTATTTTTTACATCGAAACAATACAAAGGCGGCACTACACCTTTTTGTAAAGGCATAGATCAAAGTTGTTTTTTTGATGGCATAAAAACACTTCGAGAAAATAAAGTTTCTTATATTACAGCATTGGCTACCGCCCAAGATCTTGAATCTCGTCGTAATGAATTGACCAATAAATATAACTCTGTATCAGACGAAGATCGAACTCGTTTAGAAGCATTGTTACCAAATAATGCTGATAATATAAAGCTTATTTTAGAGCTTGAAGCTATAGCTAAAAAGCGTGGTATTTTAATTGAATCACCTAAACTTCAAAATGAAATTGTAATATCCAAGTCTATTACTGGGCAGGATCTCAGGGGGGATGTAGCATCTGATCCAAATGGGGCTTTACCATATGGAACATTCTCTTTTGATTTTACTGTTCGTACAAATTATGAAAATATGAAAACTTTAATTAGTGATATTGAAAAAAACCTAAGACTTATTGAAATAGTTTCTATTAGTATAAAAGTTCCTGAAGTTAATCCAAAAGATTTTGCAAAACTAAAACTATATCCTGATGGTACTTATGATGTTAATTTAAAAGGTGTAATTTATTATTTAAAAAATTAATATCTATGACTAGAAAAAAAATCCTTATAATTGTTTTAGTTGTACTTGGTATCATACTTCTTTTTACACTTAAAACAAAAGACAAAAAACCTAAAACCGATACAGTTCTTGATTCAGGAGCTACAGTAAATACTGTTTTAAATAACGATTTTGTTAATGATCTTTTGGGTGTCCAAAGTATAAATCTTGATACTGGTCTTTTAACATCTCCAGTTTTTAAATCATTAGTCTCATCCGGTGCAACTATTGATGAAAATCCACCAAAAGGCCGAGCTAATCCATTTTCTCCAACAGATGATTCTTTAGTCTTTATAAATCAAGATATTCCTTTTATAGAAAATTCACCACGAAATTTAAATTTGGGTAAAACTGAAAAACTTCTTTCACCTGTTAAAATTAATGTTGCTAAAGTAACTTCTCTTTCAGCATCTATATCTATAATTGGATTACCTGCAGATACAGATATATCAGTTAGTGTTGAAACAAATTCAGATGATAGTGTCCAAATTATTGATTATTTTACTCGTAAACTTATAACAGGGGAATATACAGCAATAGTTACAAATTTGAAATCTAAAACAAAATATACTATATATATGAATGAACCAGTTATGTTTAATGATATAAGAGCAGAATTCCAAACAAAATAGTATGTATGATATATCCATTTTTGTTCATTCCGGTTTAATTACCCAAACCGTTGCTAATGCAATTAAAATAGAAGCACAGAAGAATTTTGGTGGTGATATTTTTTCTGCATTACTTTCGCATGATATAAGAGAAGAACAAATTTTAGAAGTTTTATCACACGAATACAATATCCCTTATAAAATAATGGAGCCCAGTGCTGTTTCCAATGATGTAATGGCATATATTACAGAAGCAAGTGCAAAAGAATATAACTTAATACCACTAAAAATTGAAAAAGGAGTTTTGGAGATTGGTATTCTTGATCCAAATCTAAACAATGCCATGGATGCAATTCGTTTTATTAGTGAAAATAAATCTGTTGCTTATAAGATTTTTTTAATATCACCACGATTATTCAAATCCGTTTTTTCGCGTTATGGTGGTGTTGGTAATATAACAGATGATGCATTAAAGCAAGTTGTTGGTGGAAAGAAAAAAGATAAAGACAATGACAAAGATCTTTTAACTATTACAAATGATGAAACAAAGCCGGTTGATGTTACTGCTACCAAGGAAGATGCTCCAATGCGTCGAGTATTGTCAACAATTATTCGTGATGCGATAGCATTAAAATCATCTGATATTCATATTGAAAATACTGGTAAATCTGTTCGAGTTCGTTATCGCGTAGATGGAATTTTAGAAACCAAAACAACTCTTCCATCTGAAACCGCTGCATCATTAGTTGCACTTGTTAAATTAAATGCACGACTATTGTTGGACGAACATCGCAAACCACAAGATGGTGGTTTTAGTGTTGCTTATGAAAATCACAAAGTTGATCTTCGTATATCAACATTACCTGCATATTATGGTGAAAAAGTCGTTATTCGTATATTGGATACCGAACAAGGCATATTAAAATTGACTGATATTGGTATGGATGAAGCTCATCTAGTTATGATGCGTGAAGCCCTAAAGCGTCCTTATGGATTGATTTTAATTACTGGTCCAACAGGCTCTGGTAAATCAACAACTCTTTATGCTATGTTATCCGAACTTGACCGTGAGACTCGTAACATTGTATCTCTTGAAGATCCAGTTGAATATCATGTTGAAGGTATTACTCAATCCCAAGTCCAACCTACAATTGGTTATAGTTTTGCTGTTGGACTTCGCTCTATTTTAAGACAAGACCCCGATGTTATAATGGTGGGGGAGATTCGAGACAAAGAAACTGCCGAACTTGCGATTCAAGCCGCATTAACCGGGCATTTGGTTTTAGCAACACTTCACACTAATAATGCTGTTGGAGCAATTCCACGTTTAATAGATATGGGAATTGACCCGTATCTTATTGCACCAACACTTATTTTGTCTGTTGCCCAAAGATTAACTCGTACATTTGCAAATGATAAATCCAAAAATGCAACACCGGCTACTGAAAGTGTTATTGAAATGTATAATAAAAGCGTTTCGGATTTACCAAAAGAAATTATTGACGCACTAATAAAACCTGAATTTATGTATGACCCTGTGCCATCTGGTGAATTCCCACTGGGTCTAAAGGGGCGATTACCAGTACTGGAGATGTTTAAGATTGATAAAGATATGCAACATCTTATATTAGGCTCGCCAAAAGAAGATGAACTTTATAAATTAGCAAGGTCGAAAGGTATGATTACCATGCGTGAAGATGCTTTCCAAAAAGCATTTGCTGGTAAGATTCCTTTTAAAGAAGTATACTCATTATAAACTAATAAATAAATAGGATGGATTATAAAAAAAATTTAGATGAATTAATTCGTGAATTAGATCAAAAGGGTGGGTCTGATATTCATTTTAATGTTGGAGCAAGTCCTGCTATTCGTGTTGATGGCGAACTTATTTTTCTTACTGATCGCCCAATGTTAGACAAAGAAGAAGTTGAAAAATTTTTAATGGCAATACTTGATGAAAAAGAAAAAGCAGTTTATATGGATACTCATGATTTAGACTTTTCATATTTATCCAGTGACAGTATTCGTTTGCGAGGTAATGCCTATATGGAAAAAGACAATCCAGCAATTGCTTTCAGGCGTATTCCTAAAGTTAAAACTATTACCGAACTTGGTCTTCCCGAGAAAATTCGTGAATTTGCTTTGTTCAAGCAAGGTTTCTTTTTAGTCGTTGGGCCAATGGGTCAAGGTAAATCAACCACAATGGCCGCAATGGTTGAAGCTATTAACGAAGCCAGATCTGCTCATATTATAACTATTGAAGACCCAATAGAATTTACCTTTGAAAATAAAAAATCAATAATTGACCAACGCGAAATCGGCACCGATACTGACTCTTTTGAGAGTGCTATGAAGTCTGTTTTTCGTGAAGATGCAAATGTAATCATGATAGGTGAAATGCGAAATTTGGAAACTATTTCCGCCGCAGTTACTGCTGCTGAAACTGGGCACTTTGTGATTTCAACATTACATACAAATACTGCCAGCCAAACCATTGACCGTATTATTGATTCTTTTCCACCAAATCAGCAAGATCAAATTCGTCAACAATTGGCCGCATCTCTTGTTGGTATAATATCTCAAAGATTAATTCCTAAAATCGGCGGGGGACGAGTTCTCGTTTATGAATTGCTTGTTGGAACACCGGCATTATCCAATCTTATTCGTGAAAACCGAACTCATGAAATTCCGGTTTTAATTGAAACCGGTATGGATCATGGAATGGTTGATATGAATCGCATGTTATTGGATTTAGCGGATAAAGATATAATTGCTTTTGCAACTGCAATTGAATATTCACCCAACCCTGATGCATTAAGAAGACATAGTAAATAGGGGATGAATCCGCCAAAACTTTTGTAAATTAGAAATCTTTGGTATTATTAGTAAATTAAAGTATTTTTCACGAAAATAAAATATTATATAAGTGAAAAGTTTAGGTGGATGAAGACTTTCGAATACAAAGGATTATTAAATACAACAGGTGAGAAACAAAATGGACGAGTAGAATCCGTTTCGCGTGATTCTGCTATTGAAACCTTGCAACAGCGCGGAATTGTCATTACTTCTATTGAAGATATCGAAACTTTTAATAACAGTTCGATAATGTCATTATTGAATCGAGTTCCGGTCAAAGAAGTTGTTTTTATGGCTCGCCAAATGGCAACACTCTTTGAAGCCCATGTCTCTGCCCATAAAGCCTTTTCTTTAATTACTGATCAAGCCGAAAATCCAACCTTGAAAATGCAATTGCATAACATTACAGCTGATTTATCTGCTGGTAATACTATTTCCCAAGCGATCGCTCGGTATCCTGATACATTTTCAAGCTTCTTCATAAATATGGTTCGCTCGGGAGAAGAGTCCGGTAAATTGTCAGAAACTTTTGTCTTTTTGGCAGACTATATGGAAAGACAATATGAATTGGCTCGCAAAACCAAAAGTGCTCTTATTTACCCAGCCTTTGTTATTTTTGTATTCTTTTCCGTTATGATTTTAATGTTTCGTTTTATTATTCCCAAAATTGGTGAAATGATAACCCAATCCGGTAATGCTATACCTATTTATACGCAAATTGTTTTATCTATTTCAGGATTTTTTGTAGATTATGGTTTATATCTATTAATAGTTGGTATTATTATAATAATTGCTATTGTTATTTATTTGCGTAGTGATATTGGTAAATTTTGGCTCGACAAGGTTAAAATCACTGCACCAGTAGCAAAAAATTTATATAACAAATTATATTTAGCGCGAATTGCCGATAACCTCGACACCATGCTTTCCTCTGGTATTCCAATTATTCGTACACTGGAAATTACTTCGGCTGTTGTTGGTAATCGTATTTATCAATCAATAGTCAAAGAAGTTTCCGACGAAGTTCGTGCGGGTGTTAGTTTGTCAAATGCATTTGCAAAACATAAAGAAATCCCAGCCATGTTATCACAAATGATTCGTGTTGGAGAAGAAACCGGAATGTTGGGGCAAGTTTTAAAAACTTTAGGTAGATTTTATCGCAGGGAAGTTGACCAAGCCGTCGACACTATCGTTGCTCTTATTGAACCAATTATGATTATTGTATTGGGTGTTGGAGTTGGAGTATTACTTGTTTCAGTTCTTATGCCAATTTATAATATGACTACGGGCTTGCAGTAACCCCCTCTGTCCTTTGGACATCTCCCCCTTTGCAGGGGGCGAAATTAGCCACAAAATAAAGTATTAAATATGAAAAGGTTATCAAATTTGAAAATCTTGTTAGAAAGAAGAAAAATTTTAAGAAAAAATCAAACAAAAGAAGAAATCATTTTATGGGATTCTTTAAAAGATAAGAAATTGGGTTCTAAATTTAGAAGACAACATAGTATGGGTCCTTATATATTAGATTTTTATTGTACTAATAAAAAATTAGCTATTGAATTAGATGGCAATCAGCATAAAGATGCTATTGAATATGACAAAGAAAGAGAAAATTTTTTAAATGATAAAGGTATAACAGTCATTAGGTTTTGGAATAATGAAATTTTTAAAAATATTAATAAAGTACTAGAAAAAATAAATAAATTTTTATAAAAAGATGCGACTTGCCCTCCCCTGCAAAGGGGAGGGCTGTCGAAGACTGGGTGGGGTTTTCTTTCGCCCCCTGCAAAGGGGGAGATAAAGAGGGGGTTGTGTCTAACCTAAAATAAGTTATCCACATCTCTTCCTAAAAAAATACTTTCTTAATTTATTTTAATGTTACAATGTATACATACTCTTATTGTATTTATTTATTTGTCTATAAAATAAATACCAAAGGCGTTTATTAATTAATAATAATTTTATATTCATATTTATGAAACTTAAAAAAATCCAAAAGGGTTTTACTCTCATCGAACTTCTTGTCGTTATTGCAATTATTGGAATCCTAGCTGCGATAGTTCTTACATCGGTTGGTGGAGCAAGAACAAAAGCAAAAGATGCAGCAATTTTTGCTCAAATTTCTTCTATGAGAGCACAAGCAGAACTTTATTATAGTACAACAGGTAATAATACTTATGGTACAGCGGGTGCAGTTTGTAATACAGCTTCGTCATTATTTGTTGGTACAAACTCATTAAAAGCTCTTTTAGATGGTATAACAACTACAAAAGATTGTGGAAATACTACATCTGCGTGGTC
>Ga0209542_10004975_pt1 | contig 26945 bp, 20 predicted proteins | sample RifCSPhighO2_01_FD_184028 | JGI IMG/M metagenome (GOLD analysis project Ga0209542, IMG submission 184028) | Soil microbial communities from Rifle, Colorado - Rifle CSP2_plank highO2_0.1 (SPAdes) (version 2) | ecosystem: Environmental > Terrestrial > Deep subsurface > Rock core/Sediment ...
CTTCCCATTTGAAATTAGCTAATTTAAATATTTCTTCGTTTAAAATATCCCTACGTTTTCCGGCTTCCACCTTATAAATCCGACCACGGCTAGCTGAGCGTATCAGAGTTCCATCGACAAATTTTGTTAATGTTTCTGAAGGAAAAAGATGTAACTGGGTTTCGGAAATAGCTACAATTTTATCGGTGTTTGCCGAAACCGCTTTACGCACAGCTCCGCCTGAAAGAGAAAAAATATCAGAATTGTTAATTGTTTTATAGAATAAATTTTTATATGTAGCGGCAAAATTCTGAGCTTTTGTTCTCAATAAAGTAAAATCAAAAAAATCCGAATTCCCGGCTTCAATATCGCCGTGGCTCAAAACCGTCGGACCGGTGAACGTTGTCGAGTATGCTCCGGATGAAATATCACACTTCCCTTCTATGTTTCTAGGATTTTCCCAGATTTCACTTGTGGAAACTGCAGAAGGTTCAAATCCATTAACAACAGCTAACCAAGCTGAAAGTCTGGCTAAACTATCTTCCATAGCTTGAGGCATGGGTGTTGCTGCGTAATTACCAAGCAACATAATTCCTACTGTATTTATATTAAAATTTTGACATTTTCTGGAATGATAAAGATGCGCTCCTCGTGTGCCGTTACCGCCAAAACGTCCTTCATATATCCGCCCCTGACGATCTATTATGTAGTTATAACCTATGTCTTCCCAGCCATATGTTATTGCGTGAAATCTATAAACAGCTTGAATTAAAGATATAGGATTGGTCGAATCGCTGTTACAGGCAGGCGAGGATAAACGACAACCCAAATCATGAACAACTATTCTTTCAACTGAAGCATAATCGGGCGGAATATGACTTTCTTCCGGGAACCAAGTCATCATAGCTCTTAATTCATCAGTATTTTCCCACGTACTACGTGGCAATATAACCGGCACACCTTCCGCGGTAAAATTGTTCCCGGATATAACGGTTCCGGGACCCGAAGAAGAGGTTGTATCCAAAACGCTCGGGTCTATGTCCGCAGCCTGAGCTTGAGAATTCAAAAACAAAATCGCCACCGCAAACGCTGTGGCAAACCCCTTCGACAAGCTCAGGACAAGCCTTTTTTTAATTAAATATTCGATATTATATGAGCTCATATGAACATTTTACCCAAAAATCATCTTTTTAGCCAAACAAACGAATACTTATAATATATGACGTAATATAAGGCAAAATATTTCGTGCTAAAACCACTTTAATTATTGGGTCGAATAACGTGGATAAAAACGGAAGAAACTTCTTTGAATGTTTTTTGGACTAAAATATATACTTGAGCGCCTAATTCCCAAGTTCTATTCCAAATATCTTGTGGAACGTACTTAAAAATAAGGTTTTTGGCGTTATTTAGTTGTTCAACTATCTGTGTTATGAGCGCTGAGGCTAATTCTTTTTCATCTACCTGAACTGTTACTTCGGCGGCATAAATACCGCTTCCTGTTAAAAGGATGCCGACAAGCACTAAAATAATAAAATGTTTAGTATGTGGCATAATGTTGTATTTTTTTAATTTATAAATATTCTATCGGATCAAGATGTCCGCCTATCGGTAAGGGACCATACCATCTTTGTATAACCTCAAATGTATTTGCGGCATAAACTGTAAAATGCAGATGAGGTCCTGTAGAAAAGCCCGTGGAACCCATATAACCGATAACTGCACCCTTGCTCACATTTTGTCCGTTTGAAACAGCAATCCTTGAAAGATGGGCATATAAAGTAACCAAGCCGTTTTTATGGTCTACGGCTACCCAGCGACCGTAAGCATATCGGCCATCGTCACCTTTTGAGACAACCTTGCCGTCTCCCGCGGCATAAATTGGAGTGCCTATTCCGCTTGTAGGCGCGATATCAATTCCGTTATGAAATTCATATCCGTTATTCACAAATCCGGTCTTAGATGTTGATCCGTAATATTGAGTAATCCTTACTTCATCGACAGGCCATGCCAATACTCCCTTTCCTTTGGGTAAAGTATCAGGATTGATTGCATAACGTAATTTCGCTTCCAAACCGACTATTTCTTTTTGAGCGTCAACCTGCTGTGTTTCAAGTTGTTTAAGAGATTTCTGATAAACCGTTTCCTGTTGCTTTGTATTTTTCAATACCTGACTTTTTTCCGTGCGTTGTTCTTCCGCCAAATCTTGCTGCAAGCTTAATTTTGTACGCAACGTAATTAAATTTTCTTCTTCTTGGGTCGCATCTTCTTTTTCTTTTTCTAAGTTCACAGTCAATTCTTTTGCAACACTAAGTCTGGTTTTCAACTCGCCCTCAAGTCTTTGCGCTCCGTAAAAATCATTAAAAATTGTACTTAAGCTGTCAGCACCCAAAGAAAGTTCAATAATATCCGGAGTCCCAGTCTCATAAAGCATTCTCAGAGCTGAAGCAATTCGAGCTTTTTCAAGATTTATAGCGTCTTCTGTTTGCTTGATCCGCACTTCCAATTCTGTTATTTTAAGCCGCGTTTCTTCAATTTGCCCTTCGGTTATTGCCATTTCTAACTCAAAAGCTTCAATTTGTTTGTTAAATCTATATATCTGATTTTGTAGAGAGCGTGCTTGTCCCTGTGCCTCAACAAGATTCTGCTTTGCTTCAGCCATCTTTTGTTGTAATTGTTTTACCTCTTCATTTTTTGTAGAAATTTGCTTACGCAAGTCATCAATCATGCTGCCTTTGGCGACCATTGGTGAAATAAACAAAAAGCCCATAAACAAAAGGGCTAAAATGGTTTTAGTACGCCTACTATAAGTTATAGAGATACGGCGTTTTTCCATATGTATATTATATCGTAAAATCCATTTATATAAAATAGCCCCGGCTTAATGTCGGGGCTGAATTGATCTTTATTTTAAGGGTTTTGAGACAATCTTAATTCTGTTTTTTCACAAACTTCTTCAAGCTCCTGAGCCAGATATGCGTTTGTTTTCCAGGCAAGAGGCATAAAGAAAGTTTTTGTTTCCTGTAATTGTCGGAGTTGTTTTTCACGCGTACACGTTTCTATTGAACGCATATTGTGAAGTCGATCGGCCAATTTAATGATACGTACGTCTTCACCTGCCCCAGCAATATTATCCAGATATGATTGTTTTTCTTCAGGAGTGGCATTTTCTTTTTTGGTTACCATACCAACAAGATAAGCTACTCTATCTCCAAAAAAATCGTGAATAGCCTCCGGACTTAACAACCAAGTATCTTCAACAATATCATGCAATAACGCTGCAATTATCATTTCTGAATCATAAATATGCAATTCATCTATTAAAATTAAAGCAGTACCTTTCGGGTGTTCAAAATATCTTTCGCCGCCATCACGCGGTTGACCTCTATGGCCGGATTTTGCCTGCTCGTAAGCACGACGAATAAGTTCGATCTCTTTGGGCGTAACTTTATGTTTCAGCTTTTGTAGAAAAACTTCGCTACCATGCAAACTTTCCATTCTTTCCTCCTTATGCGTTAAGTGAGCGCCAAAGAAATAAGATCATAAAAACAACATAAGCCGCAAACCAAACTATGGCGCGGCCGTGATTATTATGCAAATTCTCAGATATGGCGAAGACACCAAAAATTATAGCTAAAAATCCCGAAAGCATTGCAAGATGCAAGGCAGTTCTCCGCTGCAAAATCAAAGGACTGAAGTTTTATTATAATATATAGTTATTTAGATTTTGTCAATTGCATCTTTAACCCGTTCAAGTATTTCTTCCTTGCCCAATATTTTTGCGATATCCCCGGGACCCGGAGATACTTTTTGTCCGGACAAAGCAACCCGCAAAGGCCACAAAAGCATACCGCGGTCTCCTCTATTTGCTGCTTCTGTCATTAAAATTTGTTCAACTTGTGAAGCCCACACTTCTTCGGGGATATCAGATAAAATTTTAAATATTTCGTCCAAAGATATTTTAAGTTCTTCTTCGTCACTCATCTTCTTCCACATTAACAGTTCTTTGGGATAATTTAATTTTTTAACAGAACCATCACTGTTTTTTTGCGGCAAAAAATTAAATTCCGTATCTAGTATTTTAATTAATTCATTTGGCCCGGTTAATCTTTGTTCAATCGCGCTCACTGTTAAATCTGTATCTTTTACAACTATATTCCTCAATTCAAGTGTTTTTTTAATTTTCTCAACAAGCGGATCTTTTACTGTTGACCAACGTTTATCGGGGTTGTTTATATAGTATTTATTTAACCAATTTAATTTAGCTATATCAAACACCGCACCGCTTTTATTTATACGTTCAAAAGAAAACTCTTTTACCAAATCTTTAAGAGAGAAAATTTCTTGTTCCGTTCCGGGATTCCAACCCAGTAAAGCCACGAAATTTATAATCGCTTCAGGGAAATAGCCTAACCGCAAATACTCTTCGACGGTGACATCTCCTTGCCGCTTGGATAATTTTGACCGGTCAGTATTTAATAGTAATGGTAAATGAATAAATTGTGGTTCCTGCCAGGCAAATGCTCTATACAGTAAAACGTGTTTTGGCGTGGAAGAAAGCCATTCTTCTCCGCGTATAACATGCGTGGTTTGCATTAAATGGTCATCTACTATGTTAGCTAAATGATAAGTGGGAAATCCGTCACTTTTTAATAAAATATAATCATCCATTAAGTCGTTACGGAAACTGATATCCCCCCTTATTACATCATTAAATCGGGTCTCTCCCGTATCGGGCATTTTGAATCTTATGACAAAAGGGGTTTCTTCCTGCTGTTTACGTACAACGTCTGCTTCACTAAAACTACGGCACAAGCGGTCATAACCGGTAGGTACTTTATTTTTTTCCTGTTCTTCGCGCACCTTACTTAAACGCTCTTCTGTACAAAAACATAAATACGCAAGACCTCTTGTTATCAAATCATTTGCGTGAGAGCGGTAAAGATCTATTCGCTGAGATTGAATATATGGTCCAAAATCCCCGGATTGTACTATGCCTTTATTTTGCAAAAATGGGCCTTCATCGTGTTTAATTCCCATAATCTGCAAGGTTTCCAATATGCTTTCCATGCCGCCTTCAACGTAACGGGTTTGATCTGTATCTTCTATACGCACATAAAATACTCCGTTATTCTTTCGGGCGAATAAATAATTGTATAAAGCTGTGCGAAAATTACCTACATGCATCATGCCTGTCGGTGAAGGCGCATAACGAACACGAACGCCGTTAGAAGCCGGCAACGTCATGGATCTTTGGATTTCTGGTTGTCTGTGTTCTTCCGATTTTACTTTTGCTATGTTGATTTGTTTAATTTTTTCGGGCTTCTTTTTAATTATCGGCTGTTTTTCTATTTTTACCGGTTCAACTTTATTTTTTTTGATTGGAATCTCCGCGGTCATCTTTATTCCTGCTGTATCAATTATTTCTTCAGCTATAACTTTTGCGGCATTGGGAGTAGCGAACTTTTTTGCTGCTTCTTGCATTGATTTAAGTCTTTCAGGATCATTCAGTAGGGTCATAATATTCTCATACAGCAGATGTGATTTTGCATTGGCTCCAATAAGCATGATACCCGCACCGGTTTTGGTATAAATCTCTGCGTTTTTTAGCTGGTGTCCTCCGGCTGAGCTTTCCAAAGGGATTAAAATACTCGCTTTACCCATCGCCGCTATTTCAAAAATTGATCCGGCTCCTGATCTGCTTATTATCAGATCCGCTTTTTCTAAAACGATGGCCAGATCTTCTATCTTAAGGAAAGGTCTTAAATGATAATACTTTTCTAGCTCGGGCTCTTTTTCAAGAACAATCTTGCTTTCAAAAGATAAATCCCGAAAATTATTTTCTCCGCATTGGTGTACAACTTCCATATCGTGCAAAAGTTCGGGCAGTATATCCAAAACCGTAGTGTTGATTTCCTGTGAACCCTGACTGCCGCCCAAAACAACCAGAATCTTTCTTTGAGACGGGTTTGCACTAACGGTTTTTATTGACGCTTCAAGCAGTTCGTTTCTTATGGGGTTTCCGGCTAAAATTGTTTTATTTTTTGGAAAAATATTGTTCTCATCCGGAAAAGATAGGATTATTTTTTTTGCAAAACGGGCACAGAGACGATTTGCCAGTCCCGGTACAGCATCTGACTCGTGGATAATAACCGGTATCCTAAAAAGCCACGCGGCAAAAACCGAGCTAAATCCTCCAAAACCACCTTTACTGAAAACAATATCCGGCATAAGACGCCACATTTGCAATGCGCCCAAAAACAAAGAAGCGATTATCTTTAAAATTTCAGAAAAAATTGCTACGGTCGGATAACGCGGAATCTTGCCTGCGGGTATTATTACTGTTTTAATCCCGCTTTGCGTTAAATTATCTATACCAAAATTCGCGGGACCCAGAAAATATATTTCGGGTTCCGCTACGGGTATTAATTTCTTAAATTCGGTTGTTACGGCGATTATGGGAAATATATGGCCTCCGGTTCCTCCGCCCGTAACTAACAATCTGATATTATTTGTTTTTGCGGTCATACCAGGTAGTAGAAATTCGACGCATTAAATTTATATGCTTACTATAAAAGTTGAACATTTTTAGATTTAATATTTTTGCTAAGTAGTAATATTCAATTTTGTTCCGCAATGCGGAACGGTCGAATTTTCACTACCTGGCATAAACTTCTTTTTTCCGTGATATGCCGATAAGCGCACCAACACTGATAATTGTAACAGCTAATGATGATGAACCATAACTAACAAAAGGCAACGGAATCCCGGCCAAAGGCGCCAGTCCCAGATTACCTGCGATATTTAAGAATGTTTGTATAGCAATCCACGAAACTAATCCGAAAGCAAAAAGCTGCAAAAAATCACTTTTAGCCTGTTTGGCTATTCTTAAACCTCGCCAAATAAATAAAATAAAAAAAGTAATAAAAATTATCGAACCGACAAACCCTATTTCCTCAGCTAAAACAGCAAAAATCGAATCTCCTACCGGTTCGGGAAGATATAAAAATTTCTGCCGCGAGAAACCAAATCCTCTGCCAAACAACCCTCCGGAACCAATAGCCAAAGTAGCTTGGTTTATCTGATAACTTTCACCCAAAGGATCATTCGAAGGATCAAGAAAAGTAGTAAACCTACTTAATCTATATGGCGCAATTAAAGTTAGTGATGCCAACAGAATCATTCCCAAGGCTACGATGCCTAAAATATGTTTGATTTTGGCTCCGGCCACAAAAAACATGGCCAAACCGGTTAAAACTAAAACGCCCAAGGTTGAAATATCAGGCTGCATTATCAGAAAAAGGCCCAACGCTCCGGAAATAGCCAAAAACGGCAAAAGTCCTTCCTCAAAAGATGTAAGTAAGTTTTTGTTTTTTGAAAGCCAAGCTGCGAGGTAAAGAACAAAAGCAAATTTTGCTATTTCTGCAGGCTGAACACTTAAAGGTCCTATGCCGACCCATCTTTGTGCGCCGCCGGCTCCATAACCGATACCCGGGATAAAAACTAAAATTAACAATAATATAGTTAAGGCCATAAAGGGAAAAGCAAACAATCGCCATAATTTTTCCGGGATCCGCGAAGCGATGAAACCAAAGAACAAACCCAAAGGCAAACCCAAAAGTAATTGTCGTGAAATATAATAAAAAGGTTGGTCAAAATCAGCCGCTCCTTGAACAACCGAAGCGCTTGTTAAGACCAGAAGGCCGCTTCCCAAAAGGGCCGCCCCAATAAATATTAATGGTCGATCTCCCGAAAATGACATATAAATTATCCTATTGACTCCTTAAATTGATTTCCCCGGTCGAATTCGTGAGCAAAAAGATTAAATGATGCTGCCCCTGGCGATAATAATACAATATCCCCCCGCTCTGCATGAACTTTAGCTTCATTAACTGCTTCTTGCATTGAAGTAAAACCTTCTTTAAAATTTCCCCATTTAACGGCTCGTAATTCTTCCGCGATTTTATATGACGCTGAACCATCGAGTAAAACTAAAAATTTTATTCCTTTGGTTCGACCTGGCTCACCACCAGTAGCTATTTCTTCGCTTAAAAGTTTATATGACAGTCCTTTATTTTCACCGCCGGCTATTAATATTATTTTTTCGCGAGGAAAAGAATTTAACGCAGCGCACACAGCTTCGGGTGTGGTTGCGGCAGTATCATTTATATATCTGATTCCCTCAAAAAGACCCAATTCTTCCAAACGTCCTTCGGGGGGCTTGAAGGTAGTTAAAGCTTTTTTAATTATTTCAGTACTGATTTTGTTTGCCGGCGAATCATTGTGGCTTATTAAAGCCTCAATTGCCGCCAAAGCAGCCGCAATGTTGCGGGCATTATGCTCGCCGGGTAGTGAAGCAAAGCTTCTACTACTCGGTTCTCCGGGTAAAAAAGATTCCTTTATTTCTGTTTTTGTAAAAAATATTATCCGGCTTTTTGTTTCTTCTGCGGATCTTTTAACATATTCATCTTCCAGATTTGCTACCAAAAAATCATTTTCCGTCTGGAATTTAAAAATTCTTTTTTTTGCCTGACCATATTCTTCCATTGATGCATACCGGTTAAGATGATCGGGCAAAAGATTCAAGAATACAGCAACTTTTGGGCTCCAATTGTATCCTTCAAGATCTTCGAGTTGCCAGGAAGAAAGCTCCAAAACCACAACGCTGTCTTTGTTAATATCAGGAAGAATGTCCAAAACAGATCTTCTTATATTTCCCGCAAGAAAAACATCTAAACCCGCGGTCTTCAATATGTGTGCAATAAGTGATGCGGTTGTCGATTTACCTTTTGTGCCGGTGATTCCTATGGTAAAAGCCGGATTGCGTTCAACAAACAACCCGATATCACTACTTATAATAACCCCATTTTCGCGTGCTATAGCGAGCCAAGGAGAAGAAAGCGGAACGGCTGGATTTTTAACTATTAGATCCGCGTTTATGAAATCTTCTTTTTCGTGCTTGCCTAAAACAAATCTCACGGATTTGCCCTGAGGATATTGAATGGGAAGGTCTTTTAATTGTTCTAAAGCGCTTTTCAAAGCTTTTTCATCACGTAAATCAGTTGCGCAGACTTCGGCACCTTCCTTAACTAAAAATTTTATTGTACCGATACCGCCACCATGGACGCCGATACCCATAACAGTTACGCGCTTGTTTTTTAAATCTAGCATGTAAATAAAAAACCTAAATCTTAAAAACACTAAATCCTAAACAATATCTAAATCAAAAATTTCAACTTCAAACAAAAATAAACTTATGGTATTCGATTTAGAATTTGGAATTTATTTAGAATTTTGCCTCTAGAATTTAGGATTTATAAAAATAAAAACTTTAGTCTCTTCGAAGTACCTTGCCTGAAAAAACGCCGCTTAACCCTTCCGGATTAACTGCGATTTTACCGTTAACTAAAACATAATTGATGCCTGAGGGATATCGAAAAGGATCGCTAAAATGCGAACGGCTTTTTAGCTTTTTCAGATCAAATATTACAATATCAGCCGCTAAACCAGAAACAATCTTGCCTCTATCGGTTAACCCGATATGTTCCGCGGGGCCCGCAGTCATTTTATGAACAATAGTTTCCAAGGGCATGTTCCATTTTCTATTTCCAATAGCTAATGCTCTGACAAATGAGCCAAAGGATCTTGGATGCGGCAACTCCGTAGTTTTCTGCCAAGACATATCGTAACCCGCTCCCGAAGTAGCCACAAAAGAAGCTTTGTGTTGAAAAGAAGCACGTAAATTGTTCAGTGAAATATCAGGAACAAAAACGTGTACGCGCCCTTCATTGGCTGCCATTAAATTACATAAAACTTCTCCGAAGGAAACATCTTGATTTTTAGCTATATTTTCAACACTTTTACCTACAAATGTTTTATCGCGATGCGCCGTACCTATAGTTATTCTACCCAAAATATCTCTATACGGCCCGCTCTCTATTTCTTTAACTATCTTATTACGCTCACTTATATCTTTTAAACGGTTCATCATAGCTCTTCTGCCTCCTTCTTGTGCCCAATGAGGGAATAATAAATACAAAATCAGTGAAGAGCGCAAATATGGATATATATCAAAATGAATAGGTAAATTTTCTTTTACTGCGTTATCTATCAAAGTTAGCGCCTGGTCAGCTAAATGCCAAGCTGTTGATCCGCTTACCTTGAAGTGGCCTATTTCTGTACGTACGCCTGTTTCTTTAACCAAATTTATTATTTCGTTTAAGCTTTCAAGTATACGCTCTCCTTCGTCACGTAAATGTACGCTGAATAATCCCTTTTTTTCTGCTACCATACTAACTAACGGCAACAATTCTTTATTGCCGGCAGGACGACCATGTAAATACGCAGGCGCAAACGAAAGGCCAAAAGCTCCTTCGTTTAATGCATCAGTCAATAGACGTTGCATTTTTTTAATTTGCTCGTCGTTGGCTTCATCCATTGAATGATCCAAGAACCCGCGCCTGAGAGTTGCGTGACCCACAAGACTTCCCACATTCACACCCAATTTAAATGTAGATAAAACATTCAGAAATTCATCGAATCTTTCCCAGTTTATATTGATACCGCCTATATCTGCCCATTTTTGCATCCCCGTAATAAGCTCGGCATGTATCAGCGGGGCCAAGGACGAGCCGCAATTTCCTAACAAAGCAGTTGTAATTCCTTGCCGCAACAAACTTTCTGAGGAAGGAGTTTTAAGAATGGTAAGATAAGAATCCGAATGGTTAAGTATATCTATAAAGCCGGGCGCAACATACATTCCTTCGGCATCTATAACTTCTGTTGCTTGCATAGACGCAAAAGCGCCAATTCCATCTATTTTTCCTTTCAAAACAGAAATATCCGCTTTGTGAGACGGCTCTCCTGTACCATCAATTATTGTTCCGTTTTTTATTAGAATATCCACAATAAAAGTTTAAAATTAAACGGTTTTAACATTTATTTTCCTGCCCATAAATTTGGCGGCTTGTTTTGAAAAATCTTGTGGCAAATCGCTTACGAAAAAAAACTTTTTAGTTTCTCGTTTTTTGCTTTTAGTTTCACTTTTAACAAAAAAAGCTATATTTTCGGCTGTTTTTTGGGCAGGGTTGATAATGATGACTTTCTTACCCATCATATCATGAACTGCTTGAGCTATAAAAGGATAATGCGTACAACCCAAAATTACCGTATCTACATGCGCTTTCTTCAGAGGAGCAAGATATTGTTTAAGAATTGTCCGTGTTTCGGGTTTCTTTTCCCATCCGGCTTCAACTAAAGGAACTAATAAGGGAGCGGGCACTGAAAAAACTTTATATTTGGGCAAAAGTTTTTCATAAATTTTAGAGTTTACTGTCGTAGATGTGGCTAAAACGCCTATTCTGCGGTTTTTTGTAGCTGCTTTTGCGGCCTTAACAGCAGGCTCAATAACATTAAAAACTTTATTGCTGCTAAAAATTTTACCGATTTTTTTGGAAGCACCGCTTGTTTTTAAAATAGCAGCCGAAGCAGTGTTGCATGCGATAACCGGAATATGCGCACCTTTTAACTTAAGAAATTTAGAATTCTGTATCGCATAATTAACAACTGTTTGCGTAGTTTTGGTTCCGTAAGGAAGCCGCGCGGTATCGCCAAAATAAACATAAGAAACGCCCGGTAGGCGGCGCTCAATTTCACGAACAACCGTTAAGCCGCCAAGCCCTGAATCAAAAATTCCCAATACGATATTTTTTTTCATATAAAATTTATTCCGAGTATTTGTTTTGAGCGACTTAGCGGAAGCATGATCAGCAAAATAAAGCTGAGCACAAATGAATTTATGGAAAAGGAAGCGCCCGCAGGCGACCCGCTCCGTAAATTCATGCAGCGCGAAGCCTATTTTGCATCATGCTGAAGCGTCAAGCGATAAATAAATACTCGGAATAATTTATCCGCTTAATCTGATAATTACTCCAAGCATTGCCGCAACAGCCGAAATGATCCAAAAACGCATTGTAACTTTATACGAAGGCCAACCAAGCGCTTCGAAATGATGATGAAGCGGCGCCACCAAAAAAACCTTTTTACCTTTGCGCAATTTTTTTGAAATCAGCTGAATTATTACCGATGCGGATTCCAGAACTAAAATTAATGTAATCAAAGGAAGAACGAATACCGAATCGGTCATAAATGCAAAAACTGTAACAACGGTTGTAAGGCCAAGAATTCCTGACTCACCCATATAAAAACGCGCAGGAGGAATATTGAACCATAAAAAAGCAAGCAAAGAACCCATTATTACTCCGGCCATTGCAGCCAAATCCATCTGATTATTGAAAAAAGCAATGATACCGAAAGCGCCAAAAATTATTGCAAAAACTCCACCCGACAAACCATCAAGCCCATCGACGACTCCTCCGCTAAAAACTCCCAGCATAGCTATTACGAACAAAGGAATATATAAAAGTCCTATTTCAAAATCTCCGACAAATGGCACGTGTATTGTGGTTTGATCCAAACGAAAATAAAACCACAAAGCGCCTACAAACCCAATTAAAGCTACGGTTAATAATCTTCTTGAAAATCTTAAACCTCCCGCGGCATATCCGCCTTTTTTATAGATTTGCAAAAGATCATCCAAAAGCCCCACAAGACTTGCGGCAAGCAAGGTGGCCAAAGGCAGCCATGTTTGGTTCCTGCTTAAAAAATTAAGTTTTTTTAATAAAGGATCTTCAGGAAATAAAAGAGTAGAACCATAGACCATTAAAGCGGTTCCCAAAACAGTTATCCATATCAATAATCCTCCCATGCGCGGAGTGCCTACTTCTTTTTCGGCATGTAATTTTGCAAAAATAGGTGTCCCATAACCGTCAACTGCTTTCTGGCGTACCTCTTTACGCCACATTTTATATTTATATAAATAATGCGTTAAAAGCGGGGTCCATAAAATTGCGCCGATAAACGCAAAAGCGCTTAAAGTCAAAACCTTAATTACGCTTAAACCAAATTCCGGTATTAAAGTTGGATACATAAATTACCAATGATAAGCCTCCTGCAACCAATCCAATATTGCGCGCATATCGCCAAAACGGTCTTGCGAGCCCAACACAACCGCATAAATAACGGGCAATGAATCTTTTCTTTCAACAGCCAAAGATACAGGCGGCTGCCATTTAACTATTAAAGATTGTCCGGCTTCATCGGTAAATCCGGTTTTGCCTCCTATTACACCCGGATAAGAACCAAGTAACCAGTTGGATGTCACAAAACGATGATAAATCTTTCCGTCTGTTGAACGCGCTTCGCGAATTGATTTACCGATAATTGTTTTTATCGGCTCTATCTGCGAAATATAACTGAATAATTTAACAATGCTTTTTGCCGTTGAATAATGTGCCGGGTCATCAAGACCGCTTGGATTTTTAAAAACACTTTCGGTATCTCCCAATGCCCGCGCCTCTTCATTCATCAGGCCTATAAATTTTTCTCTTCCCAAGACTTCGGCCAAAGCTTCTGCGGCATCGTTGCTTGAAGGTAAAAGTAACGCGTATAAAACATCTTCAAATTTTAATTCTTCGTTTTCCACCAGATCTCCCGCGATTCCTTCTGTGCTTACAGCCGACGCAGTTATTTTTATATTTGATGCCAGGGGAATATTTTTGGCTGCAACATAGGCGGTCATTATTTTACTTAAACTAGCTAGGGGTCGTTTTTTATTTTCATTTTTTGCCAATAAAACAACGTCATTTTGCCCATCTAAAACATAAACGCTTTCTGCGGTTAATTCAGGAGGCGGAACGCTCCAATTACGTACAGGTAAGGCTGGTGAAGGCGGAGCCAATACAGCAGGAATAGTTGTGTTTTCAAAAGAATCGGCAAAAGAAATATACGCTCCTCCGGCCTCAAATTCAGTACTTACAGCCGGAACCTTTGATGAAACAGACGCGGAATTTATTTTAGTGAGCCGATCGAGTGATTTTGGAATTTCTCGCAGAAAATCGGTATAAATGCCTACCACAATAAGAAAAAACGCGGCAACTGACAACGATGTTTTCAAAAAAGATTGGTCAGAAGACATGGTTAAAATTTTTATTTAGTATCGTTTTTCTTAATAGAAATGCCCAGTTCAAGCAATTGTTCCGTGCTTACGCCAGATGGAGCATTCATCATAAGATCCCGCCCGTCACCTGTTTTTGGAAATGCGATCACTTCACGTATATTTGGTTCATTTGCCAAAATCATAACAAGCCTATCAAAACCCCAGGCAATACCACCGTGCGGAGGAGTTCCAAACTTAAAAGCTTCAAGCATATGACCGAAATTTTCAGTGATCCGTTGTTCATCAAAACCCATAATTTTAAAAACCGCTTCAAGCGCTTCAGGTTTATGATTGCGTATGCTGCCGCCGCCAATTTCCAATCCGTTCAAAACAATATCATATTGAGTTGTTAAAATTTCAGTTATATTTTTTTGCGCTAATAAATCATCCATAAATTCTGACTTTGGTGCAGAAAATGGATTATGAGTAAATGTCCAACCGCCTGCTTGCCCTGAGCTTGTCGAATGGGTATCAGTTCTTTCGAAAAAAGGAAAATCTACAATCCAACAAAAGGCCAACAAGTTAGGATCGCTCTTATCTTTACGCAGATCAGGCCTGTCTGTTTCATATTTTTCCATCGCTTCTTTATAGCTAAGACGCGGGAAAGGCGTTTCTTGTATTTTTTTCTCAGGAAAAAGTTTTTGGATTATCTCAATAAGAAGTTTTTCGTTCAATGCCATTATATCTTCTCGTTCAACAAAACTCATTTCTAAATCCAATTGCGTAAATTCCGGCTGCCGGTCCCCTCGTGTATCTTCATCCCGAAAGCATCTTGCGATCTGAAAATATTTTTCAATACCGCCGACCATTAAAAGTTGTTTATATTGTTGCGGAGACTGGGGCAAAGCATAAAAAGTTCCTCGCTGAAGACGGGAAGGTACAAGATAATCTCTGGCGCCTTCCGGAGTAGATTTTGTCAGAATCGGCGTCTCTATTTCGAGAAATCCTTCATTATCAAGGAAATCACGCACTATTTTTGTAATGCGGTGCCGTAACGTAAGATTGCGCGTTCTTTTAACTCGCCTTAAATCAAGATACTTGTATTTCATAGTCAGTTCCTCCGAAACTTCATTCATCACCCGTTCATCAGAAATGTCAAAAGGAGGCGTTTGAGATTCAGAAAGTATCTCCAATTTTTCAGCAAATAATTCAATAGAACCTGTAGGCAACTCCGTATTCTGCGAATTTGCCGGTCGTTCGTTAACAGTACCTTCAATGGAAACCACCCATTCGGAACGCAATTTTTTTGCGTTTTCGTAAACCACTGCACCATCCTCTATTTTGCTTGGAGCAAAAACAACCTGTAATAAACCGCTTCTGTCCCGCAGATCGATAAAAATAATTTTACCGTGATCGCGTCTCACATGAACCCAACCTGAAACTTTTACTTTTTTACCTTTATTTTCTAATGCTTGTATTACAAAAATGCGTTGCATAAAATTTTAATAATTATTATTCAGCCAAAGCAAGGCCCATTAAGTGTTCCAATAGCTCGGTAAAACCTATTCCCGCCGCCTGCGCTTGTTTTGGCAAAAGAGATTCAGCTGTTAACCCGGGCAAGGTATTAAGCTCCAAAACATAAGGCTTGCCGTCTTTTAAAATCATATCTACACGTGAATAATGGCGCGCTCCTATTGCTTTATGCGCCTGCAGAGCGGTATCTTGTGCGGCAGAAACAAGCTTTTTATCTAACTTAGCCGGAGTTATTTCCTGGGTTTCTCCGGAATATTTTGCAGAGAAATCGAAAAAAATATGTTGAGCTGGCGGAATTATTTGTGTAAGAGGAAGCGCTTGCGGCTGTTTAGTTTTTATATTTTCCAAAATTCCACAAGTTACTTCAATACCATCAATATATTCTTCGATTAAAATTGAGGGTCCGTATTTCCATGCTTCTTCTAAAGCCCGGGGCATATCTTCTTCTTTCTTAACTACACTTATGCCCACAGAAGAGCCGGCTTCAGTTGGTTTAACCACCCAGGGACCTTTGGGAATCAGGTTTAAAACATCTTTAACCCTGTCAGTATTAGAAAAAGAGTTCCTTTCTATTGTAAAAGCCTGAGGAACCTCTAGCTCATTTAATCTAAAAATTCCTCTGCTTACAGACTTATCAAATGCCGCCAAACTTGCCCCGACACGAGAGCCGGTATATGGAATCCTAAAATGCTCAAGTATTGCTTGTAAATGACCGTCTTCACCCCACTGCCCGTGAGTAGCTAAAATCGCAACTTTTATATCGGATAAAGCTTCGTCCATTTGCATTATTTTATTCTCAACTTGCCATTTACCTTCCTGCGTAACTACCAAAGGTTTCAAATTATTATACTTCTTGGATAAGGCTGAAATAAGCATCTGCCCGGATCGTAAAGAAATATCGTGTTCTGAGGAGGGACCGCCCATTATAATTCCTATATCACCATTTATGTTTATCATATAAGGTTATTTTCCCACACCCAGTATATCAACTTCCAGCGCCAAAAGCCACAGCTTTTGGCATTTTTTACTATGCTTTAATGTTCTTAACTATAAAAATGATGCTACATACTTTTCGAGATAATGATGTAAAATTTTTAACTGGAAGTTGTATTTCCTGGCATAAAAAAGCCGCCGGTCGAGAGCGGAATCAAAAATAAATAATTATATATAACGTTTAATCAGCCTTTGAAGAATCCAGTTCTTTTCTAAGTTTAATTGCTTCTTCTACTAAATACTCAGGAAATTTAGGCATACATTCCCGTAAAAATTGAAAGCGGTCTTCGTCACTATAAGGACTATCCTCAAGCTGATTAAAAAGCTGGTTAAATTTTATTGCTTCAGCGCTACTGAGTTCATTATGCGCGCGGTTTATAGCGCGCAAAAAAACAATATTTGAAGCCTGGCGAGATATTTCATCGCGGTCTTCAGGCGCAAGTAAATTAATAAGACTGTATTTGTCCATAAATAAGATTTAAGCTGCTTGTTTTTTACCCTGACCTTCAATTGCGCGTTTAGCGTATTGTGGGAATTTTACTCCGGCTTTCTCCATAGAATATTTTATAAGCTGAATGCCTTTTTCGATACTGAAACAAAATAACCACATTAATCCAAAACCGGCTAATGCGGCTTTTCCTTGTGTGCTTGTTTTATTTAAGCCAAGTTTTTCAGCCCCATGTTTAAACATCCCAACAAGTTTTATACCCAATAATTCCAAAGCCCGGTCTTTATCCTGAGCTTGCTGAGATATCCAGCCGGCCGCGGACCCATATTCTGCGGACATTGCCTGTATTTGCGGACTTTTACTGATCTTATCCAAATTTCCGCGCAAATCCATACCAAGCTGTTTACGTTCTGCTTCGATATTTTGCCCTGATGCCACCCGATTCAATCCACTAGCTATAGTTTGGAGCTTAACTTCTGCGATTTTTTCGGTCCATTCCTTTTTTAATCCTGAATCCGCGATATTTCCTGCGATTTTTTCTAAATTTGCATAAGGAATATTTCCTTCACGAATAAAAGAATCAATTAAATCTACGCAAAATTGATCTTTTTGTCTGACGTCAGCAAGCGTATTTATAAGTTGATCTATTTGATCAAATCTTCCGATTCTCGCGCGGTCTAAAGCAAGATCGTTCAAAGCCATTACTTTAGCGCTTCCCTCTAATTTTTCAATTTCACTTAAAAGACCTTCAAATGCCCTATTGTATTTGGCTTTCTCAATTTGTTCCGGGGTGATTTCCCGCAATTCTCTGAACAATTTTGTGCGGTCTGAAATTTCTTTCTCATAATCCGCTCTTAACTCGGTAATTTTTAAACCGCTTTTCTGAGCAAACTCCCGGCCTTCTTCGGTAAATGAATCTGTGTCGAGCATTTTGTCGGTAACCTTATCCAATTTTGCTTTTGCGCTATTTTCTGCAGTGGAAGGATATTTTGATATAACTTCGACCAAATCAGGATTATTTAATTCTTCTGCATTAAATGCGGCACGAGCTCTTTTAACTTCTTCTTTTGCTTCATAGGCTTGTTCTTCGGTCATTCGACCTTCTGCAACCATTTGCTTTATCTGTCTCCCCCCATTAATAAAAATACCCCGGGTATATCTTTCAAATTTCGGGTCTTCAATAAGTAATTTGGGTTTATCTTCCGTTTCTGAAATTTCTGATACCTGATCCCGAACTTCTTGGCCGGGTAATGCTTGCCGCTCAAAAGACGCATCTTCGGGAGAAGACTCGCCTCGTGCTTCTGGTGGGATATAACTTTCGCCGAACATAATGTAGAGAGCGAATTAAATATTAAAATTATCTGTTTGACTCTCCGGGAATCATATTTGCCGGACCGCTAATCTGAGCTAATTTCGAACGGCCAAAAATCTCCTGTTCAACCGAATTTTTATCTTTACCGAATTTCATACGTGAGAATTCCTTCAAAGCCGCTAACGCGTCCGGATTCCCCGGAGACGCTTTAAATATCTCGGTATTAAACGGAAGAGTATTTTTTCCATGTACCATTAGTTTAACATAATTACTAAAATTGTCAATATTAACAAGGTCTCTTTCGTTAAAAACCGGCGCAAACTGTTTGACCAAAAATTCAGCATCCTTTGAACCGATGCGGAAACTGATGAGGGAACCGACATTACCAAAAACCGCTTCTCTTATCTGGTCAGACAACTGAGAAATGAATTGATGTGCGATTATAAGATTAAGTTTGTATTTACGCGCTTCGGATAAAATTGTTGAAATAGAATCTGTTGTAAAATTTTGAAATTCATCCACATAAAGGAAAAAATCCCGACGTTGATCTTCGGGCATGCTGGCTCTGGCCAAAGCTGCCATCTGCATTTTAGCCACAAGGACTAAGCCTAATAAGGATGCGTTTACTTCTCCTGTTTTACCTTTTGAAAGGTTGGCAATAAAAATTTTCCCGTTATCCATTATATCTTTTATATCAAAACCGCTTTTCCCTTGTCCTATTATATTGCGCAGCATTTCGTTTTCCACAAAACGTCCGACTTTAGAAATAAGATACCCCAACATTTCAGATTTGTGGAATTCCGTGGTTTTCGACATCTCTTTTTCCCAAAAAGCCTGGACCATCGGGTCGTGAACCTTAGCTACTTTAGCTTTTGCAAAAGCTTCGTCAGTAAATATGCGCGGTATTTCGGCGATTGTTCCGGGGTCTTCAGGATCAGCCATCAGGGTTAACATGGCATTGCGCATATTGTGTTCGAACATCGGACCAATAACCTCAGGCGGGAATAATTTTTCAAAAATACGTATCATTTCCTGAACAGCAAAATCTTTCTGTTCCGGAGTTTTCCACTCAAGCATATTTAAACCCATGGGCCGCTCTGTATCTGAGGGGTCAAAATATATAACATCTTCGGCTCTATTGCGCGGAACTATTGAAAGAACGCTTTCGGCCAGATCGCCGTGTGGGTCAATAACACCTACTCCGTTTCCTGCCATTATATCCTGCCTTATCATTTCCTGAAGTAGAGTTGTTTTACCTGTGCCTGTCTGTCCTACCACATACAAATGTCTTCTTCTGTCTTCAAGTGCCATACGCACAAGAGTTTCTTGTCCACGATAAATATTCCGACCTATGATTATGCCTTCACGAGACAGATCAACTGGCGGGGATGCTGGTTTTGCTTTTAAAAACTCAACTTTAGGTGTTTCAAGCGGTACATTCGGAAAATGAAAAATACTTGTTACTTCCTCCGAATTCAAAAGAATAGAATCTTGGGAACTAAATATCCTGAAAGAAAAACGGAATAAAAGGTTTTGCAGAGTCTTTCCGCGTTTTCTTATTGAACGAAACCCGTTTAAATGCACATCTCCAAATTGCGCGAATGCGCCTTCCATATGTGTAAGTATTTCTTCGGCTTCGGCTTCGGTAGGCGCTGAAGCAATAAGGCGTATATTCGTTTCAAAAAATAATTTAGCGGATTTTCCTTCAACAGCTTTTATTGTTTCCTGATGTAGTGGAGTTATCGGCTGTTGGCCCTGATAAAACCATGGAGTGTTTGGATTCATCTGCCCCTGACGCTGCAGATCTGCCTCATGAGCAGCTTGTTTTGGTGATTTCGGGTTCAATATCCTGTTAGCCTCAATAAAAACAGATTCCGGACTTATGCTTACTTCCCGTTTTGCGCGGCTAAATTCATGTCCGCTTTTTTGCATTTGACGCGCAACTTTAAGCCCGAATTTCCTGACTGAAGGTTTAGCCGGACGGATTAATATCTGAAACGCCGCACCCTCCCCGCTTTCGTTTAATTTGCTCAAAGAATTGGTTATGGTTTCGATGGGATCGATTTCAAGCGTCCGGTATGTTTTTACCGGCAATGCCCAATGCGCCTGTTGCTTCATGACAGCACCAACACTTACGCCTTGCGGATGAAAAATATTATAATCTTTAATTCTGGTTATTTCTGCTACCGGATAAAGCGCGTGGATACTTTTTTCAAAAGAACTTAACCATTTGCGGGGAGTTGAAAAATAAAAAGTTATTTCTTCTCCGACATTTGAACAGGCTATCTCAAAAACCATATAAGGACGCCCCAAAATAAAACCCATTAACCCTCTGTCCTGAACTTGCGCCAATACCGACAGCAGCTGTTCCATAACCCCTATCGTATCTTTTTGTGTTCTTTGATCTCTTTCTCCTATTTCTTTTTCACTGAAAAGACGTGGCATTCTTACCTTAACTAAAGTCAGATTCAATGCACGAACCAAAAAATAATGCTCGCGCATTTTATACCAAAAGAAATATCCTCCCACAGTAATTATTCCGATTAAAAAAATAAGTATTGGGGTCATTATATCTGTAATTTATTTCGTTTAATTAATTCATCGTAAAATATTGTCGTTAAAGAGTCGTGCAGCGAATCATAAATAAAAGGATCGTTAAGATTTTTAGCAATATTTACCGCGTGATCAATCCCCTGTTCCAAAGCAACGTTAACCAACATGGTTACTTGCCGGTCAGGAGGTTGTCCCATTAAGTTATCGTGTGTTATTTGTGCGGGCGCTCCGGATGTCTGGGGTTGAGCAGGCGCAATATTAATAGAAGGAGGCGCGGCGCTTGCCATCCTCTCGCGTACCACTTCTCTTACTGTTTCCTTTACCGGTATTGATTCCTGAGTACCTAAAACCTGCCGCCTTTCCGCCAATTTAGCTTCCAGAGCCGCGATCTCCTGTTCAATATGCTGTTTATTAGAAGATTGTTCAGCCATAACCAAGTAGTAGAAATTCGATATTTTTATATATAAATTAGACTAATTTGCTATTATAAAACAACCTATTATTTATTTTGTTGCCAGGAATTTTGTTCGCTTCAGCGAACAATCGAATTTTCACTACCTGGCATATTTAAATTATACCACAAATTTAAGCTTTTTTTGGGGTTATCAACCTGTCAAAAATAATGAAAAATGTCAGCGTAATACCTATAAAAATGATCAAAACTATAAATTTTGCCAATCCGGAAAAATTTACAGCCAGAACCCCGGCAATCGCGCTAATCGATAAAAAAAGAAAAAGTATTTTTTTTGCAGACCAACCACGATCAAGTAAACGATAATGCAAATGACCGGCATCCCCGGAAAAAATCGACCTGCCTTCTTTAAATCGAATAAAAATGACCCAGAAAAAATCTATTATCGGAACAGTAAAAACCAAAAACAAAGTTGCAACTTTAGCGCCAGCAAAAATTGCTATAGCGCCTAACAAAAAACCTATGGCAGCGCTTGAGCCGCCAAGATAAATCTTTGCCGGAGGAAAATTCCAAAGAAAAAAGCCTATAAGTCCGCCTGCGGCTACAGATGCCAAAATTGCAACCGGCGGCTGATACACAGTTAAACTTAAAGAAAGAACAGCTAACGAAATAAAGCTTATTGCCCCGACGCCGGCAGCTAACCCGTCTAACCCATCCAACCAATTAAATGTATTAGTAAATAAAATAAGCCAAATAACTATAAAAATTGCACCGATAACAGGAATAGATTCATTTACAGGTATATCGACTAAAAAATTATCCAACCTTAACGAGCCGCCAAAAGGATTATTCAGATAAAAAAGTTTAGTGCCGCTTATAATAACTATAAAAGATGCGATAAGTTGACCCAACAATTGAACTTTCCACGATAACGATTTCAGATCATCAACAACGCCCAACACAACAAGAAAGAAAGAACCGGCAATGATGCCGGCTATTGAATAGGTTATTACCAGTCCGGGATAAACAAAAACAATAAAAAGGAAGGCAAGAAAAACAGCTATACCGCCAAGTAACGGAACGGCTGTTTTTTGTTTATGACGACCGCCCGGTAAACTAAAAATTTTAAATTTTAAAGCTATTTTTCTAAAAAAATAAACAAGTACTGCAGATATAAACAACCCTATCAGCATTGGTTGAAAAAAATATTCGAACGACATGCATTATATTTGACCGTTAAACTTTAATAAACCAAAAAGAGCGATCAATAAAAAAAGCTGAACTATTACAGACATAACTAAAAACACGTAAGACAAAAAAACCTCTTTTTTTCTTAATAAAAATGCCAGCAGCCCGTTTATTATTAGCATTGCGCTACCCAAGGTAGGCAATACTAAGAGAGTATTTTGTGTGCCAAAAATATCCGCGCCGCTGAGAATGGAATAGCGAATTGCGTAAGGAATATCCGAAGGCGGGAATTTAAACCAAATTATTAACCACAACAAAATATTTAATACTGCGGCAAATGCCAGGCTTAATGAAAAAATTTTAAATCTAAATCTGATCTCCATACCCGGTATATCAACTTTCAGCGATCCCGCCTTTGGCGGGATCAAAATTAAGGTTGAAATAATTTATACATTTATTGATTTTTATACGATAACAAATATCCATATTATATATAAGTATAAAATTTGGCGAACTGAAAGTTGTATTTTTGGGCATAATTTAACTAGTTGTTACTTCAACAGTATTATCCGGTTTCGGTGTTTTAATTTTATTTTATCTACTCTCCATTTGTTCAATAACCCCATAAAAATTTTAAGCGCCTCAAATAGCAGAACACCAAATGTAATATAAAACGCTATTATTATCCAGTGGACTAAAGAAAGTGCTTTGGTGTGTAAAAGTTCTTGCAGTGTCGGCACATATATAGCTGCAAGCATTAACCCTAATCCCGCTAAAATCGCTGTCGGTATCCAAGGATTTTCCCATGGTTTACTTCGCCATATGGGCACGCTGAGATTTCGAATACATAATATAAAGAATAAAGAATCTATTCCCGAAGCCGCAAAAACTAAGGTACGGGCATAATCTATAGAGATCCCTTCCCGAATTAACCACACAAATATTCCCAAAAGCATTAAGTTTACTGTAACACTAACTCCTACGATCAAAGCTAGAACCTCTTTGCTCAAAATAGAAGATTTTATCGGGGTCGGCGGACGATCCATAACATTTTGCTCTTCTTTTTCAAAGGCTAGCGCAAAATTAGGCAAACTGTCTTCAGCTAAATTTATCCAAAGAATTTGAGCGGCCAGCAATGGCAGCATATTTTGGGGCAAAAATCCCAACAAACTTAAAATAAGATATCCTCCCACAAGTACTATCTCGCCAAGCGAATCGGTAAAGAGAAAAATTGTGGCCTTACGGATATTATCAAAAATTATTCTGCCTTCTTTTATTGCGGCAACAATGGTATCAAAATTGCTGTCTAGTAACACAATATCTGAAGCTTCTTTAGCTACGTCTGCCGCGCCTCCCACCGCAATACCGATATCCGATTTTTTTAAGGCAGGTGCGTCATTGATCCCATCCCCGGTCATTGCAACTACTTCGCCCTGGGCCTGCAACGCTGAGACTATTCTTAATTTCTGATGCGGCAGAACCCTAGCATAAATAGCGATATCTCTGGCAACCTTACCAAATTCTTCATCAGACATTTTTTCAAGCTCTTCACCATTGAGAACTCTTTCCCCTTTTTCAAAAACTCCTAGTTTTGTTCCTATAGTCTGCGCAGTTAACACGTGATCTCCGGTCAAAATAGATACGTTCACGCCGGCTTTTTCCATCTCATGCAAAGAATCTTTAACGTTTGCCCTTAAAGGATCTTCGATCACGGCAAAACCTATAAAAGTTAGATCTTTCAAATGATCATTTACATCGCCCAAATGCAACGGCCCTCCTTTTGATGGGAAATATCTGAAACCTAACGCAATAAGACGAAATCCTTGAGCGCTCAACTCGTCATGCCTGGCCATTAACCTTTCTTTGTCGCTTTCCAAAAATGGCATAACTCTATCTTTATGCATAAAAGTTGTCGCTGAAGTAACAACTTTTTCAGCCGCACCTTTAACATATAAAGTTGGGCCATGCTCTTCAATAACAATAGCGGCCATATAGCGGTTAATAGATTCAAAAGGCAAAATATCCAAAATTCTATCTTTGCGCAAAGCTATTACTTTACTTAGGCCCGCCTCGCGCGCCGCATGCATTATTGCAACATCTGTTGTTTCTCCTAAAATTTTTCCTCCGGGTTCAATATCAGCTTCGTTACAAAAAATTCCTGCGCGAAGAAGCAAATTTCTTGTTTCGTCCCCTCCTTCGACTATAATTTCCACAACCCGCATCTGCCCTTCAGTTAAAGTCCCGGTTTTATCCACGCAAAGAGCTGTTACAGAGCCCAATGTTTCGGCAGCAACTAATTTTCTTATCAGAGCCTTCCGCTCAAGCAATCTTCGCATGCCAATCGTAAGAATAACTGAAACAGCTACAACCAACTCGGCAGGAATGGCCGCAATAGCCAAAGCAATTGCGGTTGTAAATATTTCTACCAAAGGAATACGCGCCAAAAATCCCGCCACAAAAACGGTTAATGCTAAAGCAATAATGCCTACCGTAACAAAATTCGCTAACTTTTTAAGCCTTTTTTGCAAAGGTGTGAGCCCTTCTTCTACTTCAACTAAGCTCTGTGCGATACCGCCTACTTGCGTAGAAATGCCTGTAGCCACCACCACGGTCAAACCCGTGCCCCTGTTCACTATTGTGCCGGCAAAAGCCATATTTAACCTATCTGGAACAGGCGTTCCTTCAGGCAAAAATTCAACAATTTTTTTTGCCGGAGATGTTTCGCCGGTAAGTACTGCTTCTGAAATTTCAAGCATTTCGGCTTCAATTATACGAACATCAGCAAGGACACGCTCTCCGGCCCTCAAAACCATAATATCGCCGGGCACAACATTGTCTGCGGCTATCATTACCAAAGATCCTTCACGTATAACAGGCGCCTCATACCTGACTATTGCTTTTAATGCTTCAAGTGTTCTCTCGGATTTCCATTCCTGAAAAAAACCAAATAAAACATTTGCAATCAAAGCTATCAAAATAACTATTGAGTCAGGAATATCCCCCAGCCAAAAAGTTATTCCGGCCGCTACAAGCAAGATCACCGTAAAAGGACTTTCCAATTGAGAAAATAAAAATTTTAACGGTCCATAGCGGGCTTTCTCCGGTAAAGTATTGGGGCCGTATTCTTTTAATCTGTTGCCTGCTTCTTCCACAGAAAGACCGGAACGCTTTGTTTTTAAGCGCCTGAAAATATCTTTTTCAGTTAAACTATGCCAATGGACGACTTGTGTGACAGAATTCATCCCTATAATTATATCAAAAAACGACCATTCCTGCTTAAGCTTGTAAAATGGACATTTCTATCTATTGACAAAAGATATAGATATGATATAATACCGAATGTCGGGTTAGATTGCGGTTGGGAAACCCTATCATGCACTAACCTTCCAAAGATCAGGAGATGCAACGTGAGGAAGTTTTATACTTCACTAACTCATTGAGCAACTTAAGAAAGCCTGAAGGATGGTCAAAAAAAATAAAAGAAAAAAACAGCAAAAAATCCGGGCCGGATAAATAAACTAAAAAATAAGAGCGTAAAGTAATAGCGCAAAAAAATAAACCAAAAACCGGCCCACCTCGCCCTCATTACCGTTAAGGTAGTGAGGGTTCTTCTTTATAAACAAAACGGCCTTTTACGGCCGTCTTTAAATTAAAGCGATGATGTATTTTTTATTCTGTTGTAATAAAAATGGTTTCCACCCTAAATCTTTGTTCGCTGGTTAACGAATCGTAAATTGCTGAAAGATATTCTCTTAAAACGACTTCAGCAGACTTGTTTAATGTTTCTGAAAGAATTTCTTCACTAAAAAATTCGTTAAGCGCAGTATGTAAAATAGTGCCGTCCGTTATTGATGATAGATTTTCCATCACATCTTTTCTCTTCTCCTCGGGCAATCTGCTAATTAAAGAAGAAGTGGCCTGCGCATAAACTACGGAAGTAAATTTCTTTACAAAATCGTCGTTATTGCCGTCATACTCTATGGCGTCAAGAAAAGTATTAAAAAACAGTTTAAGATTTTCCATAATTAAATATTATTGTATTTGGATCGTTCCGCCTGTGGCCCGCACCCTAAATACTGCTTTCTCGTCCATTTCATCAATTGTACGGGCGCCTATATAGCTCATTGTTGAACACAGCGCCCCGGCCATCTGGTCCAACAGATCTCCCACCTCACCTTTGGCAGGTATCATTAAATGGTCGCCCTCGGGAGTAATTTGAGGGGCACCTTTGGCTAAAGGATCTTTTCCTTCTGATTCCTGCAAAGTTAAGTTGGCACCAAGCGAAGCCATGCCACGATAAAGCTTATAAGAAAGTCCGTTCATTCCCACGATTGTTTTTCCGGGAGTTTCCTCGGTTCCGGCAAACATAGCGCCCATCATTATAGTTGAAGCGCCGGTAGCCAAAGCCTTGCCCAAATCCCCCAATTCACGTATTCCGCCATCTGCCATTACAGGAATTCCGTATTCTTTTGCCGCCTGAGCGCATTCGTAGACTGTGGTCATTTGACCGCCTCCGACACCCGTCATACCT
>Ga0209542_10004978_pt1 | contig 26925 bp, 31 predicted proteins | sample RifCSPhighO2_01_FD_184028 | JGI IMG/M metagenome (GOLD analysis project Ga0209542, IMG submission 184028) | Soil microbial communities from Rifle, Colorado - Rifle CSP2_plank highO2_0.1 (SPAdes) (version 2) | ecosystem: Environmental > Terrestrial > Deep subsurface > Rock core/Sediment ...
GTATATTATTACAATAATAAACGTATTCACTCAGTTTTGAAAATGACACCGATCGAATTTCGCAAGAGACATACTGTCTAAAAAATTAGGTACTTGACATATTATTTTCTTTTTTATATCATCTCTTTGTGATTTAACCCAAAAACCTTCATCTAATATCACATCTTTACCTGCTTTCAGGATCTTGAAAGCAATATGTTTTGCCAATTCGGTCACTTTTTTGTCATATTCTTCGAAATTCTTATCAGAAGTTATTTTATTTCCGAATATTTTGATTATCCATTCATCTTTGGTTATTCTTATTGCTCCTTTTTCTTTTTCTAATTTGCGGGCAAATGTAGTTTTGCCTGCACCAATAAAACCGCATATTAAATATGCGGTAGGCTGTTTATTATTCATAAAATTATTATAACAAAAGAAGAATTCCAATATTTATATTGTCATGAAGCTCCAAAAATACTTTGCTCCCTAGTCCAAAAATTAATATAACTAAGATTATACAAGAATTTAGCCTTATTTCAAAGCAAGTTAGTTTTGAGGGAATGTTCTTAACAACAATTTAGAAAAGAAATAGAGAAAGTTAAACCCAATCTTATTGCACTTACTCCACGTAATACTTCTTTTTATTGATTTGCTGTAAAAGCTTTAATGCTCCGACGATTGAAAGCTGTGAGAACCTTTTTTATAGATCAGTTACTCACGCCTAACTTATCACAAGACTTAGATACTGCGATTGTTTCAAACGCCCTAAGAATTGATACCACAAGCTCGAATTTTGTGGCTTTATCGTAGCAGAGTTGTATTAGTACCTATTAAATAATCGAAGATTTATTTTCTTTGAAGCAACTTATAAAATTTTTCAGGTAAAGGATACGTATTTTCCTTATTTTTGATTATCAAACAAGATAAATTTCCCGATGAATAGGAGTGGCTGGAACTTCTTATTAAAATAATTGTTGTAAGTTTTTGGTAATCTGTGATGAAGTCTCTTAAATTTTCGATAGTTCTGCTTTTATTTTCGAAGAAAAAAACATCATCAACCGCTATAAAAACAAGCTTACCTAAATTATTGAATGATTTTAATTGAGAAAATTCGTTTTGAATTTTCTTTTTTAACCTATCTAAATTCTTGTTGAAATCTTCTGTGGGAAATTTAGCAACAAATTTAATTTCAGTATCCATTCGTGGTTCATTTAAATCTTCAAATTGCTCTAATTCATTTACTCCTTTTTTAAGTGAAGCCACTTTCAATGCAAAACCAATATCCCAATTTTTAATAAAATTCACAATTTTTCCATCCTCAACTATAAAAGGCATTTTAGGTTCATTTCTCAAAAAAGGACTTACTTCAAGCGTGTAAAACTTACTAACTATAGCAAAGGGTTGATTAAATTCGTTACGAACAGCTTTACGTAAAATTACATTTACATCTTTATTGAATTCATCGAAGAGATTAGGTAGTTTCTCTTCATAACACCTGATTTTAAAAGTTAGCCTCATTACCATTCTCAATCCCGTATACCTTTTTAGGTGTATAGCATCTAAGAAATAGTGAATTGATTTTCCAAGATAATTTCTCACTTGAGTTTGTCTTAAAACCGAAACTTCTGACACATATTTGATACCCGCTACCTCAAAAGCAATGTCTGCTGGATTGGTTAGAGACGATGGTTCGAGGGTAACGCGCTTTCCTTTACTTAAAGAAATAAAAAAAGCTGTTTTCAACTGAAGAACAGCAGAACAGTACTCATCTAAGTTTTCCGATTTTATCATTTTTATTATATGACCGAAGTTTTTGTCTGTCTGAAAAAAACGAAGATACTTACCTAAGTAATATAATTCCTCTAAAGCACTGTCAATTGGTGACCTACTGTCAATAATTAAAGGATTTACGTAAAAAATAGGTGTTTTATTGCTCGAACGCTTTGCGTACTGATTTTTAAACCAATCTAACCTGATAGATTGGATGAGAAATTTTAAAGTATCTTCCACCTTAGATATATTTAGTGAAAGTTTTAAACAATTACTTTCCAAATGCTTAAATACGTTTTCAAATGGCTCTTTCATAGAAGGAATTATAACAATAGTTTTTTAGTTATAATTTATATATGGACACTCCCGGTAGACCAGAATATCCTGATACTCAATTTGAAGCTTGGCTTGAAGAAATGAAGCCTTTTTTAAAGTTAGGTAGTACTCTAAATTACTCTATTGATAAAGCCGGACTTTCACAACACCGGACAACTTTGTACGAAAAATACAAGCTGAACGACTGGTTTTCGGACAAAATAAACAGATTTCGATCTTACTTGGGGGAGATTGTAAACGATATTTTTGCAAGAGAAATTTTAACGATTGAAGAAACTCAAAAGCAAGGTAGGCAAATTACTGATGAACAATGGCGAAACATACGTTTTTTTGCAGAACATCATAAATCTTGTATCTCGTTTTTTGATAAGAGAATAGACAAAAGTAGAAATGTTGAACAGGAAGATATTGAAGGCCTATTAAATAAAATCGAAAAAACAAATTATGAAGAATTGGCAATGCAGGCAAAAAAGCAATTTGACGGGATTAAACAACACCCTTAAATCTTAATTTAGACTTTAGCTTTTTAGAGAACTTTCCTAAACCGGGAGGATACATTTTGCGCCGTTCTACAGACCCTTTTTCAAATTCTTTTTTTGTAACCTCAACGTGAGAATTTATTGGAAGCCGAGCAATATTGTATGGAGAACCTAAATCGTTAGTCCCTATTAACTTACCATCAACAACATGTATTTTAACGTACATTTCGTAGTCTACTAAAAAATATTTTGGCCAATAGTTCGTTTTCATCTTCACTTATAATCTAATTATAGTATAACGGTAACTAAAAATAGGTTCGTAATATTTAATAAGAATTTAATAATTAGTTTCATTTATTCTAAATATTTGTACGTTTTACTTTTATTTATTACTAAATAAAGATTATGTAGTATATGGATTAATTATATTGTTGACATTTATAATATTTTATGATACCATCTGAGAATGGAGACAAAAAAAGACAAATTTATTAGACTTGCTACTAAACGAACCCAAGATGCGCTAAATAAACTTCGTCTTATTGGGAATCTCTCAAACAAAAACAATTATGATTATTCTGATGCCGATAAAAATAAAATATTCACCGCGATAGACAAACAGGTTCGAAAAATGAAGAGCAAATTCGAATCAAAAGGAAAAGAACAATTTAAACTTTAAGATATGAAAAATGAAGAACTAAAAAATGATGAAATAGCAATCTATGCGCTATATATACTTGGTGGAATTAATAAAAGAATCCATACAGAAGACATTACATTAAAGTGTTTTAAATTAGCTCCTTCTAAATTTTCTTGGACGAAGTATCCAAAATATCCAGATCTTCAACCAGTAAGATTCGCCTTAGAAAAAGCAAAGAAAAGTAAAAAGGGAGATCTCGTTGAAGGAGAAAGTGATAATAAAAAAAATAAAATTGGCGGATGGAGATTAACAACAAGTGGAATTGCATGGATAAAAAATAATAAGGTTCGAATAGAAAGTTTTTTAGGCCAAAAAAAGCCTCTTGGTGATAGATTACTATCGGATAGAATGATAAAAGCGGTTTTCCAAAGTGAAGCCTTCAAGAAATTCCAAAATGATAAGGAAAAAGCTGAAATTACTCGTGCAGAATTTGTAGAATCATTAATTTGTACGGTTAATACCAATAAGATTATTCTTAACGAACGGTTGAATCAATTACTCAATACTGCCATTCAATTAAATAGAAACGAAATTAAAGAATATATTGATTTTTGTAAATATAAATTTAAAGAAATTCTTTATTAATTAAAATTCTATGAAAAAAGTTAATACAACAGGGGGAAAGCTCGTAGCTACAGAAGCCTATATAAGACAAAATCAAAATAAGGCTATGCGGGGTAAAATCGAGCGCGCTTTAACCGAATTAATCACCAACTCTGATGATAGTTACCGCGATTTAGAAGAAAGTAGTAAAGGTGGTCATAAAGTTGACGGGGGAATTCGTATAGATCTTGAACGACGGAGAGAAAATTCAATAATAAAAGTGCGTGATCGAGCCGAAGGTATGAATAAGGATGAAATGGTAGAAAAATTAACATATTTAGGTAAACGGACATCGGGTTTTGAACAGGGAAAGGCGCGCCGAGGATTACATGGTAGAGGCGCAAAAGATATAGCAAGCTTGGGAGTTGTCCATTTTGAAAGTATTAAGAATAATGAATACACTCATTTAATTCTTCGCCCCGATACAAATTGGAATTTAGATAGTCATAAATTAACCATTGATGATCGGGATAGCCTTCGAATATATAAAAGAAATGGAACAGTTGCCACAATAGAAATTAACAAAAATATAATTATTCCAACTTTCGACCATTTAAAACAACTGCTTAAAGTTTATTACAGCTTAAGAGATATTTGTTCCAATCCTAAAAGAAGAGTAACCCTCTTCAATTCGAATAAAAACCTTGAAGATTCAATTACTTATAAATATCCGGAGGGAGAAATCGTTTATAACGATAGTTTCGACATTCCTAATTATCCAGAGGCTAAAGTTAGTATGTTAATAAAAAAACACCAGACACCTTTCGAACAAAAAAGTCTTCCTACTCGAGAGGGTATATTGGTAAAAAGCAAAGCAGCTATTCATGATTGTACCTATTTCGGTCTTGATGCAGAACCCTTCGCGTGGAGATTTTCGGGTGAAATTCATTGTGAATATATTGATAAACTTGTTCGTGAATTCGATGATCGAGAACAGCAAAATATTGAGCATCCCGCGAATAATAATATTAGAATATTGGACCCTTCGCGAGATGGCTTAATAGCAGACCATCCTTTTATAGATTCACTATTTCGCGTTTGTAGAGAAAAATTATCTGTTTACATAGAAGATTTAAAGAGACATACTGTAATTGATAGGAAAAGCGTATCTAATTCAAAATTAGATGAAAAACTTAAGAATTTATCTAAGCTTTTATCACCTCTCTTTGAAAAAGAACTTAAAGAATTTGAAGAAGAAAATAACGATCTTTTCAATTCCGGTAAATTTAGGAATAATTATCCCAGCGGTTTAACAATAATTCCCGATGGAAAACACTCTTTGATACCGGGAGAGAAAAAAGTTTTTTCAGTAGTTTTTAAAGGTAATGAAAATTACAATTCAAATTCTCTTCCACTTAAAATAAGCAGTTCTAATAGTACCGTTAAAATTAATAAGTCGTATCTATATCTACAAAGGGATGAAAACGATAGTACCATTGGGAAAGGAACTTTCAGCGTAGTTGGTACGGAAGTTGATCAAATGGCCACGATTTCAGTAACTTATGGATCTTACCAAAAGTTGATTTATATCGACATCGTAATGTTTAAGAACCCCTTTCTATTAAAAGATGGTCTATTTTTCGAAAAACCAAGTTACGATGTAATATTTGGGAAGTCTAAGAAAATTAATATTTACCTTAAAAGTAATTCCTATATTGCAGATAAGACTGTGCAATTTACATCTTCTGATCGGGATATAGTTATTCTTAAAGGATCTACCTGTGAACTTAAACAAACAATACAGAGAGGATTAATGAAAGGCGTTTGTGTAATTGACGGAAGAAGACTTAAAGCTAAAGGCGATATTACTGCTTTTTTACCTCGATTTGAATCAACAAAAACACAAATTGAAGTAGTAGAAAGGAACAAAAGCGGAATAAATTTTGATTTTAAACCCGTAGAAGATAATTTTGGAATAGTTAGATATATGTGGGAACCTTTAGGATCATTTAACCTTAAAATTGCAGCAAAACACCCGAGTATACAAAGATATTTAGGCATTTTAGAAAAAGAAACTTACACCGGAATTAGTTCGCCTTTATATCACGCAGTATTAGCAGAAACAATCGCGGAAGCATTAGCTTTTAGGCTATTAGAGAAGGCTTTTAGTTCAAAAGGGGAAGGTAGAATGCTCGATTATTCTCGAACAGATAATTTTTTCCATACTTATTTCTCTAAATTTTTAACTCATATTCATAATAGTTCTTTAATCGAGGATTCAATCGTAAAATCATTTATATCTACGCCCTAAGAATCTCCACGTGTTTAAATGCTGCGGTTTATCATGGGAAACCGAGAAAATATAAACAGGTAACGAGTTAAAATTACTGGTTAAGAAGTATAATAAGCTCGATGATAAATCAAGTTAGTTCTGTAAAAAAAAGACTAATTTCTTATTTAAAAAAACGTCAACCTGAAATCAAGGATAAAGATCTTCCTTATTTATTAAACGATATTCAAAGATTTGTAAAAGTAGTTCAAAAAATTTATATCGAACCACAGGCACAAATCTCATTTAAAGATATAAGTATGGGAAACGAAAAAATTAAACACAGAATTATAAACACTGATTTTATTGAATTTCTAAAAGTAGCTGACAAAAATAAACAAAAACAACCTTTAAAAGAATTGTTCAAAAAATTTAATAAGGCTGTAACCAAAAAGAAAATATGACTGACCTTCATCCGGAATATAAACAAGTTGTAGCTTATATCAGGAAATCGTCCGAAGATAATGAGCAGGGAGAGGCTCACAAACAATTAAACTCTATCGAGTATCAACGCCAATTTGTCAAAGATGCATCCCAAAAATACGATCTTAAAGGCCCGATAAGGATTTTTGAAGACGACAAAACAGGTTATGAAGCCTTTGTACGTGAGGGTTTCGAGGAAATGCTCGTGTATTTAAAAGATCACAAAGATAACATTGATGGAATAATCTGTACCGAAATAAGTCGTCTTGCTCGTAATTTTGCCGATGGCGGAATGATTCTATGGTACATGCAAAGCGGAATAATAAAGCGAATATACACTCCAAGCAAAATATTTTCGAATTCTTCTTCCGATCAATTGATGGTGGCAATAGAATTTGCCATGTCTAAAAAATCAAGTGATGACACAGGCTATCGAACAAAGGAAGGTATGAGAAACAAAGTCCGAACTATGAAACATCCGGCAAGACCGGCAATTCTCGGTTATATCACTCGAGGCCCTGTAGGTCGTAAGGAATGGATAATTGATCCGGTAAAAGGTCCACTTGTCAAAATAGTCTTTGAGCAATTTGCCACAGGCAAATTCACATTTGATCAAATAGCTGATTACGCTTATAACATAGGTTTAAAAACTAATAAAAAAAGTAATCTGCATGGGAAAATATCCAAAAACACATGGCGTAATCGTTTAACCGATATTCAGTACACCGGTATTTTTTACGAAGAAGGTGAAAGAATAGCCGGAGAATATGAACCCTTGATAAACACAGAGCTCTTCTACAGCGTTCAAACGATAATATCCGATCATCACCACCCGAAAGAAACCCACCTTGATTATGCCTACTCGAGAATTGTTCATTGCGGTTTGTGTAATGGAATGTTATCCGGCACTCATAAAAAAGGTATTACATATTATCGATGCGGAAAACGTAAATTACCTTGTAAAAATATCGACAGAATTACCTATATACCCGAAAAAAAATTAGAGGATAAGCTAATGAGCGCTTTTGAGAAAATTGAAATCGACGAGGACGCTTGGAAAGCTTCGCGTGAATATGTTGCAGAAATAAATCAACCACATAAAATTGATATTAAAAAACAGGTCCGGGCATTAGGGGAGCAAGTAACGGCAGAAGAAAAATTACAAATAAAGATTGGTAGGAAATTTAGTTTAGGTGAGCTTGATAGAAACGAACACGATCGATTATTGAAAGACAGTCAACTAAAAATTGCTTCTCTTAGAAATACAATCGTAAAAAGTGAGCATATTGTAGATGAATTAGATGCGCTGATGTATCAATTCTTAGATAACATTAAATACGTTACAAAAAGATTACGACTTGCGCTTCCGGAAAATAAACGAGAGATGGTAAGTATATTCTGTGAGAACTTAGTATGGAAGGACAATAAATTGCATTGGGACTGGAAGAAGCCTTATTTTTTCCTTGTGAAACAGCCTGCAGGTTCAAACATGCTCCCCCTAAAGGACTTATTCTGCAACCAAGAATTAGAGTTTGGTATAACCCTAAGCGACCTCAAAATTGCGTTTGAAAACTTAGGACTACAACAGCCCCGCTTTGCTATTGCCTAGCTTCCTAAAACTCACACTAAACTTTCCCTTAAAGTGTTAAACAATGATAAAATAGGGATAGCGTAATTTCTTGAAGAAGTAATGACTATGATGAACGGTAAAGAAAAAATCTATTTCCTGATTGACGCAATAGCGGACGCAAGAACAATAACCCCTGCGGGACAACCTTTGATTATTGACCCGACCAACGACCTCAACCGCAATTACAGGGATATTGAGCTAGCCCAACTGTTTATCAAGCTGTCAAATGACGAAAAGATTTTGAAGGTCTTAAAAGCTCCAAGCAGAACTAAAGAGATAGATATTGTTGAAGACCTTGACCCCTACGACCACGCAGATGATGGTTGTTGGCACATAGAGCTTTTGCCTGCATTTGACAGCTACTTTTCAAAAATTCAGCAGGAACCAGAATATCAAGAGTTTACTGGCAAGAAGCCAGCAGGTAGGGCTGTAAAGCCCAGTAACGGCATCTTGATGACCTACGAGCAGAAACTTGACTTTATTATCAATGCGATAGTGGAAGCAAGAAAAGCAACCCGCAAAGGACAGCCGACAACGCTTTACTTAAATTCTACTAACAGCTTAGACAGTATGGAATTGGACGAAATACGAGGCATATTACTACAACTACAAGATGAAAAAATCCTCACACTTCAACAAAAGACAAACCGTTTATTGCCCCTGAGCCAACAGCCAGCCAGCCCAAGCTATCTATTTCTGGATATTCTTGAAGGTTTTGATGGCTGGTATGTTCGCTACCGAATGAGGCAGAAGTCCAAACCAGAGAACCTTGACTGGCTCAATCTACTCAAAGCCCTTGATGTGTGTTCAGATATTGAACAACAACTTCAAATAGCTAGAACTAACTATGTAAGTATCCCCTCGTTTCCTTATCCGTATATCGGTAGGTTCTTAGAACTATTTCCCTACGACAGTATCGGGACAAGAAAATCATACCAACAATACCGCTGGGAAGGAGTTCAGTATCTCATTAAGGAAAAGTCGGTTTTTGAAGCAAAATATGATAACGACGATACTTTTGGTTATGGCTCTATCGGGATAAAAGTAAACCTAGCCAACTTTGATGACTTTTACGCAAAAATAAAACAGGAGTTTGAAAAACGGAAGCAGAAGGCAGTCAAGATAGATGAAAAGGATGTTAAAGACGCCCCCAAACAAGAAGCAACTAAAAAAACCGATGAGAAAGATGAACCAATGTATCAAATTACTTATACAAAGCAGAGACAGGTATTGATGAACAACGCTCAAATCAGCAAACCCGACTTTAACAGTGAAAACGACCTTGTGTTTTCATTCCTATATGACCATCCAAACAAAAGAATAACGAGGGAAGAACTTGAGAAAGCTGTAGGCGGGAAACTGACAAAATCACTACATAAGATAGTTGAAAATCTTGGCTTTGAAGGAGACACCAAAGAAGTCTTTTTTAGTGTGTCAAAAAATGCCATTGAGTTCAGAAACCCGATAACAAAGAGGGACTTAGAGGAAATGAAAAAACCGCTTATTAAACTTGTAAAAGGCGGGGGTAAACTGGTAATTCCTCACTAATCATCCCCTTTTGTTCCTTTTTATACCTAAGACTACCTAATCCTTCCTACCACAACGACAATTCTCCTAGTGTTTCTTAGACTTTGCTTAATGGAAAACGGCAAAGTCATTCAACTTGTAGAAACCAAACCCCAACCAAAGGGGTTAGTTTTGACGCCTGAAGAAAAGAAACGGCTGGCAGACTTCTTTGCTGTCCTTATAGAAATTGACCGCAGGGAAAATGTAACGAAAACCTATGACAAACCGATTAAGTGAAATTCAAATCATTCCTATAAAACCGCAAAATGGCTTAGTGGCATTTGCGAGCTTTGTATTGGACGAAAGCCTTTATCTTGGCTCAATCGGCATTATGACCCGTCCTAATGGCGGTTACAGGCTGGTTTACCCCACCAAGAAGCTAGCCGACAGAAACCTCAACATTTTTTACCCAATCAGCCGAGAGTTTGCGTTAGCCGTAGAGCAAGAAGTTGTAAAGCAGTTTGAAGAAGTAATGAAAAAATATGATAGACACAATAGTTTTAACTCTTAAAACAGGTATGTATACGATATTTGAACCTGACAATTTTAGTCCGTCAACCAGAGGGCTTACCGACCCCACGGCTGGCTACTACCGCTTAGGTGGCAGGTCTAACATCACTTGCAAGCAAAACCCGACACCTAACGAGCTTAAAAGAGGTATCTATAAGCCCAGACTAACTGTTACCAAGCGGATAAACCGAGAGGGCAATTTTGAGATACCGCTTAAAATTGAGTTCTCAATACCTAAACTGCTATACGGCAATAACTTTGACGAGCTGACCGACGCCGATTTTCCTGCTGTCATTCAAAAGCTCAAAGCCATCTTAAATGAAATGGGGGTTAGAATGTTTGAACATTTTTTAGTCAACGCTCCCGTCTCGTCTGTTCACTACTCCAAAAATATCGCTTTGACCGACTACACGACGCCCTACACCTATCTTACCCAGCTAACCAAGCTAAATATCAATAAACGGCTAGATACCAATAGGACTGACTTTAGGAACGAAGGGCATAGCTTCAAGTATCGGGCTAACTCATTTGAGATAGTCTTTTACGATAAAATCAAAGACTTACAGCAAGCCAAAATAAGCGAGAAACGAGCTGAGGAAAAAGACAACGCCCTTCAACTTAACTTATTTGATATGCTAACCCAAAGAAAACCGCTTGAGGTGTTGCGGGTTGAGATACGGCTAAACAAACGGCAAAAAATCAGTCAAATTCTCAAAAAGATAGACAAAGAAGTAGAGCCGACTTTTACCAACATATTTAGCCAGGATACAGCCAAAAAGGTCTTGCTTCACTTTATCAGTGAAATTGAAGACGCCTACCCGCCTTTACTAGCTTACCAATACGACAGTCCTAAGAAGTTTTTTACTGGCTTCTTGACCGCTAACCCAAAAATCAAGCTAACACCTGTATTGAAGATGTTGGGCTTGAGGGTTTTACTTGAGGAAATTGGCATAAGAGAGCTTAGGGAAATGACCAAGCGATACGGTAATTCTGCTTGGTATAGTTTGAATAAGGAAATGAAGGGGCTGGGCAAGACCGACGAAGTTAGCGTATTCTCACTACTTAGAAAGCAGATAACAGAATTTGAGCCGTTAAAACTACTTGCAATTCAAGACCAGATGTTAAATAATGATAAATATAACTAATATGACAGACGAGCAATACTACACCATAGAAGAAGTAGCAAAAATGCTGAAAGTAGCCTACCTCACGGTTTACCGATGGATACAATCGGGCAAGCTGGTAGCCTTCAAAGCTGGCAAGCAGTATCGGGTTAAAAATAAAGACTTGGACAGTTTCGTTAAAAGTTATAAAACAATAAAGGAAATATGAACTACTGGACAGATTTGAGCATTCAATTTGCAAATCAAAGAAATTATCTTGATGAGCTATTTAAGATTTACCCGACAATTCCAGATGAAATTAGAGAGGTAGACGAGGTAAAGTGGAAAATTGCTGAAGAAGCATTTAACCGCAAGGACAACGCCCAGCTATTAGATAGTTTACTTGATTTACCACTCTTTCCTATAAAAGACTCGTATGTAGCCTACCTTAAGAGAGACCAATCAGCGATAGAAAGAAACCCAGAAACTGTAAGTCGTTTATGTAGTAGGTTATACCAGATGGGACTTACAAAAATTTACGAAAGAGTATCTGAACCAAAAGAAACAAATAGACAAATCGGTCCGCTTTTCAGACGATGGCTACAAAAAGGAGAGCTTGGTTTGCCTCTGCTTGACCTTGAAAAATTTACCAAATCAAGCGAAAATGCCATTCTTAACAGTGCAGACGCAGGTTTGATGCACTTTGCTCAAGAACATTTAGGATATAAGGGAAATAAAGGGTTAGATTTAGTTATAAGAATGCACGACAAATATGTAATTGGAGAAGCTAAGTTTTTAACAGATTTTGGGGGTCATCAAAATGCACAATTTGAAGACGCAAAAAATCTACTGAGAGATAAAAGTGCAAAGGCAATAAAAATCGGCATATTAGATGGTGTTCTATATATCAAGGGTAAAAATAAAATGTTTAAGTATATAACCGAAAATAACGAAGAATACACAATGCTTAGCAGTTTATTGCTTAGAGAATTTCTCTATCAACTTTAGCGATATGTTATTAAATTATGCAAACAAAAAAACTACAAGAGAAATTACAAAATCTGTCAAACCAGCAAATTTCTCCTCTAGTTTTTCATCTAACGACAACCTTTTAATTAAAGGTGAAAATTTAAGTGTATTAAAAGGTTTAATAAATAAGGGTTATAAAGAAAAGATTGACTTAGTCTATATAGACCCCCCATTTGCTACAAAGAACACCTTTCGCACAAGTGAAAATAGGTCAGCAACAATAAGCAGTAGTTCTAAGGACGAAATAGCTTATATTGACGATAAAGTGGGTGCTGAATTTATTGAATTTTTGAGAGAAAGATTGATTTTACTGAAAGAGCTAATGAGTAGTAAGTCGTCTATTTATCTACACATAGACTATAAAATTGGACACTATGTCAAGGTAATGATGGACGAGGTTTTTGGTATATCAAACTTCAGAAACGATATAGCTCGTATTAAGTGTAATCCCAAGAATTTCAAGAGAAAGGGTTACGGGAACATAAAAGATTTAATCCTTTTCTACACTAAAACCGACAACTTTATATGGAACGAGCCTATGGTGCAAAGAGCAGACAATGAAATTGAAAGGCTGTTTAAGAAAATAGATAAAAATGGAAAACGATACACCACTACACCACTACACGCTCCAGGTGAAACCAAAAATGGGGCAACGGGTCAAATGTGGAAGGGCAAGTATCCACCTAAAGGTAGACATTGGAGATATGACCCTAAAGTCCTTGACGAGCTAAACAATCAAGGTCTAATTGAATGGTCAAAGACAGGAGTGCCAAGAAAAATTATTTACGCAGAGGATTTATCCCTAAAAAGAATGCAAGACATATGGGAATTTAAGGATACACAAAGTCCAGAATACCCAACTCAAAAAAACCTTGAGTTGTTGGAAACTATAGTAAAAACATCATCAACCGAGAAATCTACTGTGCTTGATTGCTTCTGTGGCTCAGGGACAACGCTTGTTGCCTCAAACATACTAGGACGGAAGTGGATTGGTGTAGACAATTCTAACCAAGCAATAAAAACTGCAAGAAAAAGATTGGAAAATGGTGGTTTGTTTTCTACTTTTAAGTTTATTGAAACGATATGAAAGCAGTCATAATCGCACGAGTATCAACCGAGGAACAAAAAGAAGCAGGAAATTCCCTGCCTGCTCAAATAGTCCGTCTTGAAAGTTATTGCGAAAGAAAGGGATACCAGATTATCAAGAAATTCAGCTTTGACGAAAGTGCCTACAAAAACAACCGAGAAGAATTTGACCGTATCTTGGACTACATTATCGGGCTAAAAGAGACGGTAGCCGTTTGTTTTGATAAAGTAGATAGATTATCAAGAAATGTTTTTGATATGCGGGTTGCGACCCTTTATGAGAAAGCGCTCAAGGACGAGGTTGAGTTACATTTTCCTTCAGACGCACAGGTCATCAATAGCAAAATCTCGGCAGTTGAGAAGTTTCAGTTTGGCATAAGTTTAGGACTGGCTAAATACTTCTCGGACGCCATAAGCGACAATGTTAAACGGGCACAAGAACAGATGTTAAGAAGCGGTATCTGGCCTGGCAAAGCCCCCTATGGCTACCGAAATATAGATAAAGAAGACGGCAATAAATGGATTGTAATTGAGCCTATGGAAGCCCAAGTAGTTGAAAAAATGTATGAGTGGTATTCAACTGCCAGCTACTCAATGCTTGAGATTAGAAACAAACTGAAAGAGGTTTTTGACCTTGAATTTTCAAAGGGCAAAATTGACTTTATCCTTAAAAACCCTTTCTACTGTGGGACGATGATTTATAACGAGCAGGAATATCCTCACTACTACGACAGGATAATTACCCAAGAGCTTTTTGATAAAGTTCAAGAGATTAAAGCTGGATACCACAAAAAACACTTCAAATACGCTGGTTTACCTTTTTTATACCGAGGTTTAATTAGATGTGCCGATTGCGGTTGCCTGATAACGCCTGAAAGGAAAACAAAGAAAAGCGGTAAAACCTATCACTACTATCACTGCACGCAATATAACGGCAAGCACGGGGCTGAGTGGCTAACAGAGGATGATTTAACCAAACAGTTCTCGGCAGTCTTTGACAAGCTACAAATGCCACAAGAAGCAGTAGACGACATCGTTGAAGCACTACAGACCAACCATAAGCACAAATCAGACTTTTACCACGACTTGCTAAATCGCTATCAGACTGAGCACCAAAAATATGAGACGGGCATTGAGAAAGCCTACGACGATTATCTGCTCGGTAGTATTACTAAGGACAAGTATGAGGAAAAACGAAAAGAGTATCGGGCAAAGCAGAAAGAAATTACAAAGAAAATTGGCAAATTAAACTATGCCGATGAAGAATACTATTTGACCTCAGAATACCTGCTAAAACTGGCTTCTAACGCAGGCAAACTGTTTGAAAGTTCTGAAGTTCACGAAAAACGGCTACTTTTGAAGATGACACTTCAGAACTTAGAGATAAAGGGCAAAATAGCCCGATATGACTGGATAAATCCATTTGACAAGATAGCTTTTTACGCCTCTCGTCAAGCCTGGCTCCCCGGTGAGGATTCGAACCTCAAACCTCGAAGTTAACAGCTTCTTGCTCTACCGTTGAGCTACCGGGGAATTCCAAATAATCAAATATTACAAATATTTAAATAAACAAATCGTTTGTTAAAGAGCTTAAATATTCTACCTCATACAATCCAAAAGTCCAATAGTGAAATATTAAGCAGGATCACTTTATAAAACAATTAGACAAAATAATTTTTGTGATATTTGTTACAATTAAAGCGTTAAAAAACTCTTAAAATTTATGAAAATGAATCCTGTAGTGCATTTTGAGATGCCTTATGGTAATCAGAAGCGTCTGAGCAAGTTTTATTCACAAGTATTTGGCTGGGAGATGAAGTATATGCCCAAGATGGGAAGCTATGTTCTGGCTACCACATCGCCTGTCGACAAGAAGGGGATGCATAAGAAAAAGGGCGCAATCAATGGCGGTTTTTTCCCCAAAGGCGATTACGGTACTGCTCCCCATCTGGTTATTTCGGTTGACAATCTGGATAAACACATGGAGATTGTCAAGAAAAAAGGCGGTAAAATCATCGGCAAACCGATGGATATCCCGGGAGTGGGGAAGTTCGTCATGATTAAAGATAGCGAAGGCAATCCGGTAGGCATGCTTGAGTCAAGAAACATGTAATATTCAGGTTGATTTTATGATAATAGACGATCCTGTGCTATGCTGCAGTCTTACGACTTGACAAAATGTATTACCTAATATAGTATAGTAATACTATGATAGGCTATTCGACAGTTACACAAAAAGGACAGATCACAGTTCCCGCGGCCATTCGTAAGAATTTAGGTTTACACCCCAATCAGAAAGTAATTATTATAAAGCAAGGCGATTCAGCTGTGGTAAAATCAGCGGCAAATTTTTACTCACTTCGTGGCTCGATCAAGCCAAAGAAGTTCCCGGAAGATCTTAAGAAGATGCGTAAAAACTTCACTGATTATCTATCCGGCAGGAAAAAAGTATGAAAAAGCTAATTGCCGATACGAATATCTTTTTAAGATTTCTTACCAACGATATTCCGGAGCAAGCGGCTCGAGTTGAAAAACGATTCAGAGAAGCTGAAAAGACTACACTTCAGTTTATTGTTTTTCAAATAACTTTAGTTGAAGTGTTGTTCCAACTTGAACATTGGTACAGACTCAAAAAAGCCGAGGCGGCAGATAAAATGATCCGATTATTTTCACCGGATTGGTTTGAGATCGATAATAAAGATGCGGTTTTCGAAGCCTTAAATATCTATAAAAACAAAAACATAGATTTTGTCGATGTTTTAGTCTACGCAATAGCTAAAAAACAAAAACTTCGAATTTTTTCTTTTGACAAAGACTTTAACAAACTTGATGTAAATATAAGATTAAAGCCATAAATTCAAAAAATACGGTTTTATCGATCGTGAAATCGGAACGATTTTTTGTTTCGGCTTCACTCCAATATGGAACCCCAAGCCATTCGCAAAAAATATATTTGCAATTTCATTGGCGAGAGGTATAAAATCTGCAAATGGATTGGGGAAAATTTATATTTCTACTTTTTATTAATGCAGTCGGTAATTTACCCTATAAGTTATTGCAGAAAAAACTTCCGCAGGGCATAAATAATATTTCGCCAGGCATATCGCTGATTTTGAGTTTTTGGTTTTTGTCGCTGTCTGCATTTCTTGTGTCCCAATTAAAAGCAATTTATCTGGTCAAATCTGTGTGGGTATTATTGCTGTTATTTTTGACTACAGTATTTTGGTTTATCGCTCCTTTTGTAATTCGCAAGATTGGAATAGAGCCTAAGCAATTAATTTCAAAGCGGATATCCAGGTATTCAGTCAGGTTTATACCGCATACTTTTTATCTCAAATTTTTTGAAGTTTTGTTTCAACAGGCCAATTTTCTGGTGATGCTTAATTTGGTATTAGTTAATATGTCGTTAGTTAATAGAGCAGTATGGTTTACAGTGATTATTGGCATACTTCATTTTTTAAATATATTTTTTCTTCCCAGAAGGGAGGCGATGATATTTTTTGTCTTAAGTGTGCCGATGGGAGCGATGTTTAGTTACCTGATTATCCAAGGATATATACTTTTGACTTTCTCAATCCATCTCTGGTTTTATCTTGTCTTCTCCGGTTATCCTTGGTTAAGAAAAGAAAATCGATTCTCACCTATTTAAGTCTTGAATTAACCAAGAAATCAGGGTATTATAGAATGTGATGCAGGTCACAAATCATAAAAGTATGCTTCTATTAATTGAAATCGCAATCAGTATATACCCCTCCTTAGTTGATTTTATAAGATGACTTTAGTTGACAATTTGCAAAATCAACTAAGACGGGTATACATCTTTGCCTTTTTAACAGACATAGCCAGACTCTCTATCATTGAAATATTTGCTATCAATGGCAAAAGGGTATCATAAGTTTCCGCAAAATTTTGTCTGCGAATAAAAAATTTGGTTTTTAATCTATGAGAAAAATCATCGTTTTGACTTTTGTTTCACTCGACGGAGTGATGCAGGCTCCCGGAGGACCAAAGGAGGATACTTCCGGAGGTTTCAAATACGGCGGATGGACTGTGTCGTATTTTGACGAATTTTTGGGCAAAGTCATGGTAAGGCAAATGAGCAGGCAATACGACCTGTTGTTAGGCAGAAAAACATTTGAAATTTTTGCCTCATATTGGCCGGATCATGAAAAAGATTGGCCTGGAATCAACGATATCATAAAATATGTTGTCTCCAGAACCATGACTAAATACAAGTGGAGCAATTCTGTCTTTCTTAAAAGCGCAGATGAAATCAAAAAGTTGAAAAAACAAAAAGGTCCTGATCTACAGGTCCACGGCAGCAGCAATCTTATTCAGACATTATTGAAACATGATTTAATCGATGAATTCTGGCTGAAGACTTTTCCGGTGGCGCTGGGGAAGGGAAAACGCTTGTTCGGCGCCGGCACAATTCCGGCCTCCTTCAAGCTAAGCAAGAGTTCTCTTTCTCCAAAAGGCGTTATTATCGCAAACTATAAGCGTTCGGGGAGGGTAGAAACAGGATCATTTTGAATATACCGACAATCTTATTACACCTGATACATTTTTAGAATAAGTTTTCATTTAAAAGTAGGAAATAAAAGATGAAAAATAAGCAAACAGATAACAAGAAGGCGAACAAGACATATACGGGATTCACGGATGAGGAAAGAGCCGCAATGAAGGAGCGCGCCCAAGAATTGAGGGTAGAAGCGCGGTCGAAAAAAGACAAGGCGGCCGGGGAAAGTACCGTGCTTTCTAAGATCGCCGCGATGCCGGAACCGGATCGCTCAATGGCCAAGCGGCTACATGAGATCATTAAAGCCAGCGCGCCGGCTCTTTTACCGAAAACCTGGTACGGTATGCCGGCATATGCCAATAAAGATGGAAAGGTTATCTGTTTCTTCCAAAGCGCGAGTAAGTTCAAAGCGAGATACGCGACATTTGGCTTCAACGACGAGGCGAACCTCGACGAAGGCGCCATGTGGCCGACTTCTTTCGCGCTGAAGAAGCTAACTGACGCCGAAGAAGCAAGGATCGTCGCGCTTGTGAAGAAAGCGGTGAAATGAAAGAGTAATAATCGTCTTTTTTTAAAAGCGCAATGATATTGTTCTATAGAAACTATGTATGAAAAGTCAACTATTTTGGAATAAAGTTTTGGCGTAACAAAGTATGGAGCTTAACTAATTTCTTTAAAATTAAGGAGGTGGAACAGTATGGCTAAATATTTAGATGGGTTCGTCCTTTCTATTCCCAAAAAAAATACTGTCAAGTATAAAAAGATGGCTGAAGATGCGCGCGATGTTTGGAAGAAGTTTGGCGCACTTGACTACAAGGAGTGCAAAATAGACGATGTCAAGCCCGGTAAGTTTGTGAACTTTACTTTTCCCAAAATGGCTAAGACCAAAAAGGATGAAGAGACCTGGTTTTCCTTCATTGTTTACAATAATAAAAAACATCGCGATAAGGTAAACAAAAAAGTAATGGCTTATTATGAGAAGAAGTACGGTAAAGATATGTCGAAAAAAATGCCTTTTGATATGAAACGCTTTGCCTATGGTGGATTTGAAGTAATGATTGAAGTCTAGTTTCCTTTTCGAATAGGAGCCTTTTATGAATAAAAATATTTTAGTTTTAATTCTTGCAGTTATTCTAATATTCGGCTATTTATTTTTTTTAAAAAAACCATCCACAACTTCTCAACAGGTTAATATTCAGAAACAAACAGAACCAAAAAAGGAGTCATCTTCAAATACTAACATACTAGAAACTATTGACTACAAAGCCTCTTTTGCAATTTTTACCAATGGTGTTTTTAGAGTCTTTACTGCGGCTATGTATCATAACTTATCTTCCGATGCTTTTATTCAGGCAGATAATCCAAATATCGTCCATGTAAAAAAAAACGGAATAACTTGGGACGATTTTTTCAAGACTCTTCCTTTTAAACTCACCAAAGACTGCTTAACAACCGGAACGGGAGAGACTTTTTGTACAGGAAGGGATGGAAGCCTTAAATTTTATCTTAACGGGGTAGGAAATGATAATTTATTAGATACAATAATAACTTCTGGTGATCGTGTCTTAATAACTTTTGGAAAGGAAAACGAAACCCAAATACAAAAACAGTTTGAGCAAGTTCCTCAGTGAACAGCTTACTTTACACTTGTGATTAAAATCACATAGACTTTATATTAGTGTATAATTAAAGACATGTTAAATCTAAATTCTGTTATGCTGGGGAGTCATCAGCCAAAGGTGTTGGCGCAGTTTTATAAAAAAGTTTTGGGTAAGCCCAATTGGGAAGATGAAGGATGGTGGGGATGGCAGGTAGGGGATAGCCATTTGACGATCGGTGAGCACTCTGAAGTCAAAGGCAGTGCCAAAGAGCCGCAGAGAGCGATTATGAACTTTGAGACAAAAGAAGTAAAGAAAGAGTTTGCCAGAATCAAGAAACTGGGCGCTAAAGTTATAAAAGAACCCTATGAGATGGAAAAAATGTGGATTGCGACCTTCGCCGACCCCGACGGCAATTACTTCCAGCTGATGAGTCCGTGGAAGTAAGCATAGTTATTTTGTCTATGTATTATTAACTTAAGACTTCAAAAGCAAGGGTAATAAATTATTTAATTTCTCATTGCCGATTGAGTTAAGATCTACTTTTCCGTAATTATTTCTACCAGAGCGGCAACCCGAAGCAAATGTGCTTGCAGATATTGCGATAGCAAATATTTTATATAGATTTGTTTTACTGTCATGACGGTAATTTTACCAAACGCAAAGAATTAAGACTTGACAAGGAAAAATTATAATGTTATATTCGAAATATCGAATATGTATTATCAGCTTTTTAAGCTTCATTCCGAACTTCTCAAAGCTCTATCTCATCCTAAACGATTGGAGATAATTCAGCTTCTGCGTGATAAAAAACTAACCGTCAGCGAGATTCAGGAGATGCTGGATCTGCCGCAGGCCAACCTTAGCCAGCATCTGATGGTAATGCGGGATGCGGAGGTGGTTGAGGCAAAAAGGAACGGCAAGCAGATCTATTACAGGCTGGCACACAAAAATTTCATCAAGGCCAGTGACCTGCTGCGTCAGGTTCTGGTCGAGCGCTTTAAAGGCAGCAGGCTTGCAGACGAGTTTACCCACAAAATGAGCGAACTTGTGCCGCTTACCTCCGATCCGGTCTGCGGGATGAGACTGTCACCCAAAATTGCCTCGTACGCCAAAAAATACAAGGGGATAGAATATTATTTTTGCGCCTCCGGTTGCCTGGAGAAATTCCAAAAAAATCCGGATAGATTTATAAATTAAAAAGAAATATGAACAGAAACTTTTTTATCGGTGTAGGATTGGCCTCTGTTATTGCAATTTTCGTCGGATTTTACTTTGCCTCAAATACGGGAAACAGCGCTCAAGTTAAAGCTGATCCTGAAGCTCAAGCCGTGGCGTCTGCAACTTCTTTTGATTGGGGAGAGATAGGATTAAATGACGGTAATGTGGAGAAAGTATTTGAAATAAAAAATAACGGTACGCAACCTCTGTCGTTGTCCAATGTCTCGACCAGCTGCATGTGTACTACGGCCCAGTTGAGCTTGGGGGACGAAACTTCACCGCTGTTTGGCATGCATACAAAGGCGGATTATTCGCTTAAGGTTCCACCCGAAAGAAGCGCCAAATTAAAAGTTGTATTTGACCCGGCCTTTCACGGGCCAAGCGGGGTTGGACCGATTACCCGTCAAGTCATGGTGTCAACCAACGATCCTGTGAGTCGTGAGTTGACGTTCATGCTAACTGCCGTGGTCAGGCGCTAAAAATTATTATGAGTAAGACAAAACAGGAGAAAAAAAAAGGACAGAATTTCTTAAGACCGATTATCATTTTAGCTTTTATAGTGATTGGCTTTTGGCTGGGGTCGTCTAACGCACAGGTAAAATCATTCATAGCTAAATTTAATCCCAGCCCCACTCCAAAGGCTGAATTGACTGCCGAGGTGCTTGCGGAACAGGTAATTCCCAATAAAGGTTATACGGTAGATCTGGACTGGGGAAACACCGGGAAAAAGTTGGTTGAGGCAGGCGGCATAGACCTCGAGAAATATAAGGAAAATTATAGCGATAAGAAATATAAAGACCTGTTGACATACTTGACGGACGATAAAAAAGAGGGAATCACCATCAATAGCGATAGTGCCTATTTTTGGGTGAATACTTTGTGGGCGCTGGGGTTGACGCAAAAATCGGATGTGCTTGATAAGGGCGTCATGGGGACTGAATATAAGGAAAATGTAGGTAATTTTGCCTCGACCGGCGGCTGGACCTTAGGCAGCAGGGACGCAGTCGGTCTTTACTCTTCGGCCGAGATTATACCCTTAACCGCCGACCAGCAGAAATTGGTTGACAAAATAAGCCAAGGCATTTATAGGCCTTGCTGTGACAATCCCAGTTCCTTCCCGGACTGCAATCACGGTATGGCAATCTTAGGCCTGGTCGAGCTGATGGTAAGCCAAGGATTTTCCCAGAAAGAGATCTATGGCGCGTCTTTAGCTTTCAATTCCTATTGGTTTAGCCAAACCTATGTCGAACTGGCTTATTATTTTGAGACTAAAGAAAATACCTCCTGGAAGGATGTCGACGCCAAAAGAGCCTTGTCTGCCGAGTTCAGCAGCGCTTCAGGCTACTCCGCCTTAAAAAAGAAAATAGGAGATATCCCGGGATCGCAAAATATCGGCGCAAGTTGCGGAGCTTAATAATAATTATCCATGTATGGTTTATGAAATACAGACAGTTCTTTTTGTTTTTGACTTTATTTCTTGTGGGAGCGGGGGTTTTTTCGGTTTATAAAAGTAAAGGCCGGATCCAAAAGAGCCTGGATAAAGCCAAAGGTAATACTAATGCAGTTTCGGTCAGTTCGGTCGAATTCAATGAGCTTGCCGAAAATCCCGAGTCCTTTTTGCTGGACGTGCATATTCCGGAGCAGACTCATATACCGGGCACCGATGCTTTTATCCCCTACAACGAAATCGGAAAAAATTTAAGCAAATTACCAAAGGATAAAAACACTCCTCTATTGATTTATTGCCGGTCGGGTTCGATGAGCAAAGAAGCTGCATCAGAGCTTAAGTCTTTAGGTTATACGCAAGTCTATGATCTTGAGGGTGGAGTTAACGCCTATAAAGAAGCAAATGTCAGAGTGGAGATAAATCCCGATCAAAAAGATCTGGGAACTGTAGTTTATGGCGATATTGCCAGGACCGAATTTACCTTGACTAACTTTTCACCTGTTCCTCTGGCTGTAATCCGCGTCTCAACCTCTTGTAGTTGTACTGGCGCGAAGGTAGAAAAGGAAAAGCTTACAGCCTATGAAGCAACTAAGGTTGAAGTATCTTTTAATCCGGCAGTGCACGGAGACGATACCGATCTGGGTGATGTGACGCGGACAATCTATATCGATACCGATAACCCTAATTTCCCGCAAGTCACAACTCAAATAATAGCGAAAGTTATCAAGAAGGTAGGTGATTAGTATGGAACCAAAGATACAAAATCTGATAATCGGTTTACTTATAGGAGTTTTGGCAACCTTGCTTATTGCTAATTATTCAGTCAATAATCAAAATTACAATATGATGCGGATGATGGGAATGGGTAGAGGAGTACAGCAGATGATGGGAGACGAGGATGACAATAACATGTCGATGATGCATGGAGAAGATATGGGAATGGATGAGATGGTTGAAGAGCTGCAAGAGTTATCGGGCGACGAATTTGACCGAAGGTTTATTGAACTGATGATAGAACATCATGAAGGAGCGATAGGCATGGCCGAATTAATTTCGGACAGTACCCAAAGACCAGAATTAATAAAAATGGGTGAAGATATTATCAGTGTTCAAAGCGCTGAAATTGAAACAATGAAGACTTGGTTAAAAGATTGGTTTGGTCAATAGTTATGTATCAAATATCTTTGCTTGCCGCCTACATTGCCGGAATGGTGGCGCTTTTTGCTCCCTGCTGTATTTCTTATCTTTTTCCTGCCTACCTGGGCAATATTTTTAAAGAAAGAAAACAGGTGCTTTTTATGACTTTTGTCTATAGTTTAGGAATATTTGTCGTCATGCTGCCTATTGTTCTTGGGGCCAAAGCGCTGCAGATGTTATTTTTTAGACTGCACGATCAGACTTATCTGGTTGGAGGAGTATTTATGTTGTTTATAGCGGGTCTTTCTTTTTTGGGGATAAAGCTGCCAATGCCGCACCTGGTTTTGCGTAAAAGTCCGCAGCAAAGCGATATTACCTCCAATTTTATCCTGGGGATTTTTTCGGGAATTACCAGCGCCTGCTGTGCGCCGGTCTTGATCGGCGTCATGGCCTTAAGTTCGCTGACGCCTACGGCGCTGCAGGCTTTGGGAGTTGGAGCATTTTATGTGTTGGGTATGGTTACTCCACTCTACCTGGCCTCGATTTTCATTCACAAAAAAAATATTTTGGAAAAGCCGATTCTGAAGAAAATAGTCACAGAAATAAAAATAGGGGATAAAACTTATCCGATTTTTATCGCCAATATCATCGCGGCTTTCATATTTGCCCTTACAGGAATATTGATGATTTGGCTGAGTTCGGCAGGAAAGTTAGGTATGACAATTGCGGAAAGCGCAGTGACCAAATCAATCAACAAAGTGGCGACAGATATTACGAATTTGATTGGCGGAATACCGGGGCTGGACATAATCTTTGCCGGAATAGGGATATATTTAATGTACAAATTTATCAGAAACATTTTCTGCCCTGAACAGAGATCTGATCAATTTGAGGATAATCTGCATAGAGCCATTTACACCTGCCCCATGCACCCGGAAGTTATCAGCGATAAACCGGGTAAATGTCCAAAGTGCGGGGGAATGGATTTGATAAAAGTTCAAAGATCAAAGATCAAAGATCAAAAAAACAATACTCACCATCATATGGATCACTCACGGCATGACCATGCTGCGATGATGAGCGGTCCCGGAGCTGCCGCAGACTTTTTGCGCCGCTTTTGGACCGTGACATTTTTGCTGATACTCTTGCTTCTTTTACATCAAAGAGTATTGCGTTTTATGGGAGTTGGCGATTTTACCCTTAGACCTTATTTGCAGTTCGGATTGGCAAGCGTGATTTTTTATTTTTCTTTGGTTTTCTTTGAACACGCCAGGCACGAGATGATGATGAGAAAATATGGAATGATGACCTTGGTATCATTGGCAGTTGGCGCCGGATATCTTTTCTCTGCCGCCTCCACCTTTTTGCCGGCGCTTGACGCGGAGTTTTACTTGGAGATCTCCAGCCTGATTTGGATACTGCTGTTTGGCCACTACTTGGAAGCAAGATCAAGCACGGCAGCCGGAAATGCGCTGCAGGAAGTGGCAAAACTGCTGCCAAAACAGGCTCATTTACTAAAAGACGGAAAAGAAAAAGATGTCAGCCTGGACGAATTAAAAGAAAACGACGTGGTGGTTGTCAAGCCGGGGGAAAAGGTCCCGGCAGACGGGATTATTGTCAAAGGCAAAGCAAATATGGATGAGGCTCTCATTAGCGGAGAGTCAAGACCGGTAGAGAAAAACAAGGACGATAAAGTCGTAGCCGGATCAATCTGTATCGACGGTTCGCTGGAGGTAAGGCTTGAGCGGGTGGGTGAGAGCTCGACCATCGGACAGATTCAAAAGCTGATAACCCAAGCTCAAATGACCAAGCCAAGCGCCCAAAAAATTGCCGACAAAGCCGCCAGCGTCTTGACATTTTCTGCCCTTGCTGTAGGGTTGATCGTTCTTTTGTTTTGGACTTTAATTGCCGGCAAAACCTTTGTTTTTGCCCTGACTTTGGCAATTACCGTATTGGTTATTGCCTGTCCGCACGCTCTGGGACTTGCCATTCCCACCGTCTCAACCATCGCAACCACCTTGGCCACGAAAAACGGGGTATTTTTGAAAGATCTTGGCAAACTTGAAGTGATCAAGGGAGTTGATTACGTCATGTTCGATAAGACGGGAACGTTGACAAAAGGAGAGTTTGGAGTAAGCGATATTGTATATACGATAAATCCGAAATCCGAAATCCCTGCCTCGCCGGCAGGTCGGCGAAATCATAAACAAATTCAAAAGAATAATTTTCAAAATTCAAAACTGAATGAGAGACAGAAAGACATATTACAAATCGCAGCAAGTTTGGAACAGTTGTCTTCGCATGTGATCGGTATTTCAATAGTCAAATTTGCCGCCCGGCAAAAAATTGAGCTGGCAAAGGTGGAAAAATTCAGAAACATCGCGGGCAAGGGAATTTACGGAGAGGTCGAAAGTAGGGGATATTACATCGGCAACAGAGCGCTTATGGAAGAATATGATTTATATATCAATGAGACCGGCAAAATTTATAAAGAATTATCGGGAAAGGGTAAGACAGTGGTTTTTTTGGCTGACCAGGAAAAAATTCTGGCAGTTCTGGCTCTTTCCGATCAAATAAAAACTGAATCGTATTCGGCAGTTTCGGCTCTGCACAAATTAGGAGTAAAAATTGCCATGCTGACGGGCGACAACGAGAAAGTAGCCCAGTCAGTAGCCCGCGACCTAAAAATCGACACCTATTTTGCCGAAGTTAGACCGGAGGATAAATTCAAACACATTCAAAAGCTGCAAAATGACGGAAGTCGCGTAATGATGGTCGGCGACGGAGTCAATGACGCGCCCGCCCTAACTCAAGCGGATGTCGGGGTGGCAATCGGGGCGGGGACCGATGTGGCGGTTGAGGCGGGAGACGTGGTTTTGACCCGCAATAACCCGGAGGATATTGCCCGTCTGGTAATTCTGGCACGCAAAGTCTACCGCAAAATGGTTGAGAATCTGGTTTGGGCGACCGGATATAATGTCGTGGCCATTCCTGCCGCGGCCGGAATATTCGCACCTTGGGGATTTTTTTTGCGGCCGGAGATAGGAGCAATTCTCATGGCCGGAAGCTCCATCATTGTCGTAGTCAATGCCATGTTTTTGAAAAAATTGAATCTAAAGTTGGAAAAATGAAGGGTGAATTATAGTTATTTTATTCCACCTTCGCGAAATACCCTTATCGTCAGATAAGGGATCATAGCGGAGAAGTTTTTCGCTTCGGCGGATTTCAACTCCCGGCGAAGCGTAGTCAAAGATTCCCTGATCGTAGGATCAGGGAGTTTCAATAGGATGGGGGGTGAAATAAAAATGGACACATTTCCGATGAGATCGGCTAATGCTTTTGCTCTCGCGACGGCAGTTATATGGGTATTATGTAGTGTTGTAGTTTGGTTATTCCCTGCCTTTTCTTGGCAGGTATACTTCTATTGATTGAGATTGCAATCAGTATATACCCCTCTAAGTTGATTTAATAAGATATTTTTAGTTGAAAATTTGCAAAATCAACTAAGATGGGTATA
>Ga0209542_10004980_pt1 | contig 26923 bp, 24 predicted proteins | sample RifCSPhighO2_01_FD_184028 | JGI IMG/M metagenome (GOLD analysis project Ga0209542, IMG submission 184028) | Soil microbial communities from Rifle, Colorado - Rifle CSP2_plank highO2_0.1 (SPAdes) (version 2) | ecosystem: Environmental > Terrestrial > Deep subsurface > Rock core/Sediment ...
TACATAGTCAATCTAGCAGGTATCCGAAAAGCCGTCAACCGACCATCAGGGATTGGCCACGGCGATCGTAATAGAGGCCGGGTTCTGCGGGAACGCCTGCCTCCAGAAAGGCCGGAGGATGATCATAGCCCGCTTGACTTCCGGATAGTTGGTGAGCGCCACTTCAGCCGCCGAACGCGTCTTTCCGGCAACTGCCGCCGCGATACGAGTGGGGTCGACGGTATAGATGAGCGAGGCCGTGCCGGAGAGTGTAAATGAGAATGTCGCGACGTCCGGCTCGGGCATGATCATCCTCGTGAGCGTGAGGTCGCTCTCGGGTGCGAGCGTGAGCGGCTCTCCCTGATAGCTCAAACCGGAAAGCGAGGCGCCGATCGCTCCCGCGAGCGCGGCATTCGGGAAAACGACTGCAGTGATCGTGCCCTGCTCTTTCACGTTGACCATGCCAGTGGTCTCCGAGGGCTCCGACGCAAGCTCATCAAAGGCCGTCGTTGAAGCACCTTCGACGAGAATGTAGCCGGAAGGAACCTGTTCCTCGATACTCACGAGGAGATCCGGAACGAGCGCTTTCATAAGAGCATCGCGCGTCTCCTTCTCAAGCGCCGTATCGACGACTGGCACGGTCCCCGAGGCGCCGCCGGTCATCGCGGTCGACGAGCGTGCATAGACCTGGCTCGCCTGCGGCGTGCCGGCGAGCCCGGGGAGCGTGAAAGAGGTCGGGGCGATGTTGTACGGGCTACCGGGCTGATCGGCATAGACCTTCGCCGAGATGCTCCCGGGCTTTGCTGCACTCCCGCCCGGGACCGTTACCGCCGACCGGATGCGGAAGATGAGGCCGGTTTGAGTCGCGAAGCGAGTGTTCGCGATGAGCTTTTGCGCCTTTGTTTGGGTGTTGTAGATGGTGAGCGTGCCGGAGGCGGACGTGGTGACAGCCTTGGTCCCGCTTCCTTTAACGCTTTGGCTCGCTATCTTCTGCGCTGTGATAATCTCATAGGGCAAAGCGCCATCGCTTTTATTGGCGGTGAAGGAGCTTTGTACGGCCGCTGAAACAGTATGTGGCGTTACGTCTACCTTGGCACTGGAAAAATAAAAGAGCGCGCCGATGGACGCGGCGATAACGAAGAGGATTGCGAGAAGCGTCGCGTATGGGAATGTGGGCGGGCGAGAGGTAGATAAGTCGAGTGGCTTTCGACCGCCTATAGACGGCTCTACTTCTTTTCGGCGGGATGGCGGGGTGATGTCATTAAGTGTGCGCATATGCAATTCAGTATATCAGCTTATAGAGCAAGTACAGGTGGTTGGATGTGTATTATGTATTTCCGCCCGGGGCGTGGCGGTGCCAGTAGAGCGTCATGAGGAGAAGCGCGATATCGGGAGGAGTATCGGCTGTCTGGCGCACGAGCCCGACGAGATGGCTTGCGAGGACGGGTACGACCTTAGGCGGATTGTCCGAGAGCCAGAGTTTCCCGAAGGGTATCGTGCCGAGTGTCTGCGATACGGAGAGGATGTCCGGCTCGCGAGCAAGCAGGAATATCGTGCGTGGCAAGGGGTAGCGCTTTGCGAGTTCGGTGAGCTCCTTGGTAATGCCGCCTGCCCAAGAATCGCGAGCAGTGGCGGTGTCTGTCCGGTCGACTATGGCGACAAAAAGTCCATTACGCACGAGCACAATGGAAGTCAGAAGCCCGGTGGCGTCGAGGATAAGCGCGTCGTGTTCGTGTGGGAACGCGACGCGCATCGCTTGATAGCGCAACGAACAACCCGAGAGAGAGGAAATGTGTGTGGTGTGATATAGGCCGCGGAGAGCCGCCTGGATGCCGCGCGCGACTTCCTCGTCGATGAGCGATGCAAGCACGACAATCGAAGCGCGCTGTGCCTGCTTGCCGTACGGGTCACGCGTTTCGTATCCGTTCAAGATCGTGCCGATGATGCTTTCGTCGACGAGAACGTGGTCGGGTGGCGCAGCCCTACTCCTCTTGAGCGCCGCCGCGACGAGGCTTTTGCTGAATGTAAAGGGAGTCTTCTGCTCAAGATATTCGGTGCGCACCGAGGTTTTTTGCCACGGCGCATCCACCGAAACGAAAAAGCCAGCCGCGCTCCCGCTGCCTGTGGCGCGTGCGAGCATCGGCGCGCCCTCGCGGATAAGCGTCTCACCGAGTGTTTGGAGCGCGCGTAGCATCGCCCGCGCGCGCGCTTCGCCGGCGCGCGTCTCGATAGGGAGACGCTGTGTGTAGAGTACGACAGGGAGCTCGCCTTCCACCGCATACGCATACGCGCCGGCCACCGAGTCGGCGCTGATGTCGATTAGTACGGCTGACTCGATCCTCTTTTTACGGGTGAAAAGACCGCCGAAAAAACTCATGCCGCTATTCTAGCACCGCCTTGATGCGGCGGATGCCGGCGGAGGAGGCTTCTTCACGTTGAACTTTAAACTTCAAACCCCCAACACCCAACTCAGAAGTATTTGAAACGTGCGGGCCGCCGCAGAACTCGATGGAGAATGCGTTATCCAGCGGACCGACAGAATATACAGACACGATGTCGGGATAAGTCGCACCGAATTCGTGCTCTGCGCCGAGCTTTTCTGCCTCTTCTTTTTTCATATCAGTACGGATGACCGACAGTCCCTCTTTAATCTTTTCATTCACTATCTCTTCTACTTCTTTAATCTGCTCCGGTGTCATTTTCTGCCCATACGAGAAGTCGATGCGCAGGCGCTCACTTGTGATGTTGCTGCCCCTCTGATGCACTTCTTTTCCAAGCACCATCTGGAGCGCTTTCAGGAGCAAGTGGTGCGCGGTGTGATAACGGATAGTCTGCTCTGCATGATCGGCGAGCCCGCCCGCGAACTTCTGCGCCGCCCCCGCCCGCGAGAGCGCCTGATGCTCTGCCATCTTTACTTTCACCGCATCCATATCAAGCGTAACGCCGCGCTCCTTCGCTATCTCTTCGGTGAGCTCCATCGGGAAGCCATAGGTGGTAAAAAGCATAAACGCGTCAATATCGTTCCCCATCTTCTCGAGCTCTTTCAAGCCGTGCGAGAGCGTCTTTCTGAATTGTGCCTCTTCTTTTTCAAATTCTTCCGTATGCCCGCCTGTAACTTCTGCAAGGATTGCATTTTTGATTCCCAACCGATCGGCCTCTCGGATTGCCCGGCGAATCAAGCGGCGCAGAATGTATCCTTGTTCCGTGTTCGAGGGCCGTACCTGAGCATCGAACATTACTCTTGCCGCCCGCACATGGTCGAGAATGATACGAAATGACCGAAGTTTGGACATCGTAAGTCCCTTATCAGATAAGGGACTTACGATGTCTTTATATTGTAGACCCGAACGCTTCTCGAGTGCGTCACGAGATGCGTCGAACACATCGGTCAGGAAGACATCAGAATTGTCGTTTGTAGCCGCAGTCAAGCGTTCGAGGCCGCCGCCGAAGTCGACGTTTTGTTTGGGGAGTTTGCTGAAAGAACCATCGGCGTTTTTGACGTACTCCATAAAGACCGAATTGCCTATTTCCATAAAACGCCCACAGTCGCAGTTGGGGTGGCATTTCTCATCGAAAGCGAGGTTATGCTCGACGCTGGTGAATTCATAGAAGATTTCAGAATCTGGTCCGCCCAGTTCTCCCGCTGGCATCATCTCCGGCGTACCGGAGCGGCTCCACCAATTCTTCTTCACATCATAAAAAAGAATATGGTCGTCGGGCATACCTATTTTTTTCCATATCTCTGCTGACTCCGTATCTTTGGGCAGACCGAACGATTCATCACCTGCAAAGCAGGTAACCCACAACCTTTCTTTTGGTAATTTCAATTCTTCAGTTAGGAATTCATAGATCCACGGTAGCTGCTCTTTTTTAAAATAATCACCCAAGGACCAGTTCCCGAGCATCTCAAAGAACGTCGTGTGACGGTTGTCGCCGACCTCCTCGATATCTCCGGCACGGAACGACATCTGCGAATTGGCGAGCCGCGAACCCTTCGGGTGTTCCTGGCCGAGCAGATACGGCACGAGGGGCTGCATGCCGCTACTGGTAAAAAGCGTGGTCGGGTCGTTCTCGGGTATGATAGGCGCGCTCGGGATGATCGCGTGCCCCCGTTTCGCGAAAAAATCGAGATAGCGTTCCCGCACCTCATTTACGGTCATAGTATGAAAAGATTAGCACGAGAGCCGTATTTCATATACTATGCCCCTATGAAAAAAGGCGGGTGGGGCTTCGATATACGGGACATAGATACCTTGGTGCGGCCGCAGGACGATTTCTACCACTATGTGAGCGGCGGCTGGTTGAAGAAAAGCACGATCCCGCACAACGAGGCGGCATGGGGCTCATTCCGAATACTTCGCTACGATACGGAGAAGAAGCTCCGCACGCTTGTGAAAAAAGTGTCGAAAATGAAAAGGGTTGCGGCTGACAGTCCTGAACAAAAAGTGCGTGATTTCTACCGCTCCAGTTTAGACATGAAGCGGAGGAATGCCGCGGGCCTCGCGCCGCTCCGAGAATGGCTGGAGAGGATCGCGAAGATACACAACATGAAGTCGCTCGTCTCCGCCATCGCGCATCTCGAGAAGATCGGCGACGGCGGACTCTGGGGCGTCATGGTCGACCAAGATATGAAAAATAGCGAGAGGTACATCATCTATCTCCATCAGAGCGGCCTCGGGATGCCTGACCGAGATTATTATCTGAAGAGCGATGCGGAGTCGGTGCGCGTGCGCACTGCGTACGAGAAGCATCTAGAGGCAATAAGCGTGCTCATGGGCAAGAGCCGCGCCGAGGCGAAGAGAGATCGCGAAACGATCATGCGGCTCGAGACCGCTCTCGCAAAAGTCTCTATGCCTAAAGAGGACCTGCGCGATGTGGATAAGACGTACCATAAGATGCGCATTCCCGCCCTCGCGCGCCTCGCGCGAGGCGTCGACTGGTCCTCCTACTTCCGGATCATCGGAGCGGGGAGGGAGCGCGAGGTCGTCGTTATGCAGCCCGCGTTTCTCAAGGCCGTGAGCGCGATGCTCGTGCGCGAGCCGCTAGAAGATTGGAAGACGTATCTCACGTGGCATTTGGTTGGCGGGTCGGCGGGTTATCTGACCGCGAAATTCGAGAAGCAGAGCTTCGCCTTTTACGGCACCGCGCTTTCCGGGGTGAAAGTAATGAAGTCGGCATGGCGCCGCGCGCTTGGCGCAGTGAACGGGAATATCGGCGAGCTCCTGGGCAAGCTCTATGTACAGGCATATTTCGGTGCAGAAGCGAAGAAAAAGATAGCCGCCGTTGCTGATGACCTTTTTGATGCCTATAAAGCGCGGATACAAGGTCTCGATTGGATGAGCACAGCGACGAAGAAGAAGGCGCTCAAGAAACTGCGTGAGATGACTCGTAAGCTCGGATATCCGGACAAGTGGAAAAGCTATAAAGGGCTCGTCATCAGGCCCGACGATTACCTCGACAATGCGATCCGTGCGATCCAATTCGAGCATGTCCGCGTACTGCGCCGCCTGAAGAAGCCCGTAGATAGAAAAGAGTGGTTCATGACCCCGCAGACAGTAAACGCATATTGCAGCTTCGGCCTTAATGATGTCGTCTTCCCTGCCGCCATTCTCCAGTCGCCATTCTTCGACCCGAGAGCCGACGATGCGGTGAACTACGGCGCAATGGGCTCGGTTATCGGCCACGAGATCACACATAGCTTCGACGACCAAGGGTCGAAATTCGACGGCAAGGGGAATAGGAAGACCTGGTGGACGAAGCGGGACCGCGCGCGCTTCGAGAAGAAGGCGAAGGTGCTCGTCAAACAATTCAACGAATATACAGTCGCGGGCGGGCTCAAGGTGAACGGCCAGCTGACCTTGGGCGAGAATATCGCCGACCTCGGCGGCGTCTCTATCGCCTACGACGCGTATCAGCGGCGCCTCGCGAAGACCGGCCGTAAAGACATTGACGGCTTCACGCCCGAACAGCGGTTCTTCCTCTCCTTCGCGCTCTTCGAACGAGAACTGCGCCGCCCTGAAGCCGAGAAGACACAGGTGCTTACCGACCCCCACTCGCCAGGACTCTTCCGCATCAACGGCCCCGCTTCAAACCTCCCCGAGTTCTACGAAGCGTTCGGCGTGACAAAGGGCGACACCCTCTACCGCAACCCCTCCTCCCGCGCCAAAATCTGGTGAGCTGTTACATAAACAGTTCTTTTTCCCTCGCGTGCACATCAGTAAAACGCTTGGTGAGCGGATGATTAGGAATACGTTTCAATATGAGTTCAAGAGCGGTTCTGTGATACCACAAATATTCTGATGCAGGCCGAGGCCAACGCTCAAGAATACTTGACCCCTTAAACTCGAAAGCGGTAATTTTTGATTCAATATTATCTATTTTGTCGGCCGCTACTATGATGAAGGCATCATCAGGAGCTGTTTCGAGTGTCTTGAAATATCCTTCTTTGCGCTCATGCCAAGAAAGTTTCCGGCCTGAAGCATCATGCAGCGGCTCCGAAACCGCTTCGACAAGAGTTCGAACGATTGAACCGAATTGATCTTCGATCTCATTAACAGTTGTCGGAGTATCTTCGAGAGTATCGTGAAGAAGCCCGCCAATAACGATGTTTTCGACCGCTTCAACTGAAGCAAGAAGCCAGGCAACAGAAAAGAGATGTGTTACTGCAGGGAGCGGTTCTGCATCTTTGCGATACAATCCTTCGTGCTTGCGCGCCGCGAATTGTATCGCTTTCTTTATTTGCGGCGTGTGGTTCATCCTCTCTAGTGTATCACCGCTCCAATAAAATTCCGACGCATATCCTTATTTCTTCCGGTCGTCAAAGATAACGATATTTTAGGTTTACCTTAGCATCGTCTATAGGACACAGTAAGGTAAAGTGATTTCGGAAATAAAAGCACCCGCAAGGTTTGACCTTGAACGGGTGCCTGTCGAACGATTTCCTTCCGTTTTGCCGGACTAACGCCTTTGCATGGCTTGAGCGAGCGTGGCGATTTCTTCCTGTGGAACTTCCCAGTTGGCAAATTCGCGCGGGGAGATAACGCCGTGTATTGGATCGCCTAAGCTTATGACTCCAACGAGTAACGCGGACGGTGTGGTCCCGCCGTGACCGTCATCAAGCCCGATCTGGGAGGTGACAACATAGATGACTACTTCATCAGGGCTTCTGCCATCTTCCACCATTTTCGTAAGGGCCTCCTTGTTGGGCCAACCCTTGAGGGCTCCCAGCATTACGGTCCGATACCATTCGGGACGACCGAACCAATGAACTGAATCTAACTTCGTCATGAGGGGAAAGGCGAACTGCAGGTTCTTTTCCTTGAGATTTCCCCTGCTGTTGTCCCCGAACCACTGCACGACAATTTCTTCTTGCCCCTCAAATTCAGGTGGGCGGTGAGGATATCCATGTCCGCGTTGCTGAAGACGAAGAGTTGGTACTTCGACTTGAACTTCGCAAACTGGATGTTCCGGTGGAAAATTATCCCAGTCAATATCCTGATTAATCTGTGGTCGCTGGACCCGCATACACCTTCTCCTCTCTGTAAGACCTTCAGTTGGGACATCTTAGTTGATCCGTCGGGACTTTACACCTCTTCTTGTATTGCGTCAATCAAAGCCAGTCGATTGGAGAGACGTTGTGGACGAGGAGGTAGTCGTTCGCGCGACTGAAATGCTTGCAGCCGAAGAAGCCGGAAGCGGCGGAAAAGGGCGACGGATGCGGCGCTTCGAGCACAAGATGTTTTGAGCGATCAATGTGCGTGCCCTTCTGCTTCGCATAGTTGCCCCAGAGCATGAAGACGAGGTGCTCGCGCTCTTCCGAAAGCGCTTTAATCGCCGTATCGGTAAAGAGCTCCCATCCCTTCCCTTGATGCGAACCGGCGGCGTGTGCGCGGACCGTGAGCGTCGCATTCAAAAGCAATACGCCCTGCTTTGCCCAGCGAGATAAGTCCCCACTCGTGTGCACGAGCGGTTGGTCAAGATCGCTCGCGATTTCTTTAAAAATATTCTGTAAAGACGGCGGCACCGTTTCCCTCTCATGGACGGCAAACGCGAGGCCGTTCGCCTGCCGTTTGCCGTGATACGGGTCCTGACCGAGAATAACTACTTTCACCTCATCGAACGGACACAACTCGAACGCGCGGAAAATATCCTTGGGCGGCGGATACACCGTGCCGTTTTTATATTCTTCTTTCACAAAAGCGGCGAGGTCGGAAAAATACGACTTTTCAAACTCTGCCGCGAGGCGCGTCTTCCACGATTCGTCAATTTTCACTTCCATAACAGCAGTATGCTTTAGGTAACAAGAGGGACGAACGAGTAGCCCTCGTGGCAAGTTTTTTTGAATTCGTTGCCGCTGCGATTGACCGCGCAAATGGCGTTGCGCACGGGAATGACCATCCGTCCTTGGTCTTTCAATTGGTGCATGAGGGCGTCCGGGATAGTATCAGCGGCGGCGGAAACAAGAATGCGGTCGAACGGCGCTTCTTTGGGCTTGCCGAGCTCCTTCCCCGCCGGTTCTATATGCGCTTGCGGAAAGGAAAATTGCGAAAGATTTTTAGCGCCAAAGGTAACCAATTCAGGCATGCGTTCGACGCCCGTAACAGAACCGGCGGGACCAACGATATGAGCAAGAAGGGCCGTCGTCCAGCCTGAACCACTCCCAACATCAAGCACGCGGTCGCCCGGTTCGGCCGAAAGCCATTCGAAGCAATGCGCGACAACGGTCGGCTGGGAAATGGTTTGGCCGGCGCCTATCGAAAGCGGCATATCGAGATACGCCGCGTCTGCCGATTCTCCGGGTACGAATTTCGCACGATCGATGGCGCGAAACGCTTCTTCGACCGACATGCTTCGTATCGCGCCAGTCTCTTTGAGGTAGGCGATGAGAGTTTCGTTCGTGCCGTTCATAGGCAGGTGTTACGCTTTCTTTTCTTGATGCAATTTCTGCAGGATTCTGCCGGCGTTCTCGCGGTAGGTGCAATACTCGCAGGGGCCGCCGCCGAAGGCGGTCCCTACTGCTGGAATATCGTCGCTCATGAGCATTTCCTTCAAGTCATACACGGCGGGCTCGACCCATGCGTCACTGCCGGTGTACGGAATGAGCTCAATGTCGAATTCGAGTTTCGCGTCAAACGCCTCCGCGTCAGCTTTTCCGTTTACGTAGACAAAGTAGCCGGTCGGCGAGACGGTGAAGTCGTTTTTGCGGAAGAGCCACTGGTAGATCTCCATCTGACGCTTGTAAGAGTCGTACAGGTCATCTTCCGTGCTCGGTCCGATTTTTTTGCTCGTCGCTTTGTAGTCAACGATGATGAGCTCCCCGAGCGGATTCACCCACACATCGTCGACACCGCCGCGGATAAGCAGCTTCGTCGGTTCGTGGAGGTACGTAATGCCGCGCCGGAGCGCGTCGCGCCACTCTTCCATCCGGTCATCCATGAGCGGCACCGCGTCGAGACCATAGCGTTCTACTAAAGGGTGCTTGCTCCCCCGCACGCGGTGGACATCGAATTCGCGTTTCAAGAGTTCGTCCACCGCGTTATTGAGCGTGAACGCGGGCATCGAGGGGCGCTTCACGCCGAGCCGCATATCGAGATACGCGCAGCGCGGACATTCAGTGAAGAGGTCAATCTTACTGCGGCTCACCTTAAATGGTTCCACTGACGCCGGATCAAACGGCCCATAATTACTTTTCGTTCGAGCCATATCAAGGAGTGGTCGTGAAGTATGCGACGACGCGGGAGCCCGTTTCGAAATCGACATACACGCTGTTAACCGACGGGTCGAAAGCGCCGCCGTTATCGTCGCGGTACAGCTGAACTGCGTACGACTGGTTCGGAGCGGTCGAACGTAAAAGCGGAATGAGGAAGCCGTTCTTCGGACCAGTCGCGCGCGCTGCACCGAGGATGTTCCCCATGTCGCGCCCGTTCATCTCGCGTACCGCGACCCAGACGCCCGACAGCGGCACCGTCACGGACTCGACTATAACCGTAGTCCCCGAGGACTGATCGGCAACCGAAATCGTTCCACTCTCCGGTATCGAAGGCGTCGAGTTGGCGGCAAAAGACGGCGAGGACGGTGCGGACATAAATAGTGAATTGCCATCAAGAAACCACGCTCCCGTCACCAGGGTGCCGAGCATGATGCCGATAACGAAGGAGCTGAGCGAGAAATGCCAGGTCATACCATAACAGTAGCACGAGAGGCAGGCGAGAGTGAAAGGAGGCCGTCGGCTTCCGCGAGAAGCTCACCAACCCGCTCGCTTGAGAGATGCAACACATCGAGCAGGCGTCGATCCTGTACAACTTCATCAACGGCGACGACCCGATGCTCAATAAGGAGCCGCTTCTCAGCGCTCGATAAGCTCGTGAGCGCGGTGACCGGGTACACACGCGCATGGCTCATGCGCATGAAGAGGTTATTGTCGGAGGGATAACCCCATCCTAAGAGCTCGACGCCCGCACATTCGGCATATGCGATTGCCTCGGACGTGAACTTCGTGTTCGTCACCAAGAGTCCGCGGTCAATAGGGCACGCGCGCGCGGTGCTGTCGCAGGCGAAGATGTCGTCAAAGCGGCTCTTCACATACAGCGCGACCTTCAGGTCAGTTTTATAACTCGGGTCGTTATGGTACTTAAGCTCGGCGGCCAGAAATATATTCTGTTCCGGATGGGAGGCATAAAAATCGATCTCGTGCGGCACACACTTCCCCTGTATTATCTTGCGCGTCTCGACTTGCCACCCTTCTTTGCGGTAGAGATGTGACATGAAATCCTCAAACGGATGGCCGGTGGGGCCGAGCTCGAGAAGCGCGCGGCGAAGCGCGTAGCGCGCAGCGATCGGGCGCGCTTCTTTACGTAAGAGAGAAAAAGCGCGCGTATAAATTTCTTTTGAGGAAGCCCCCGGCACTACCGTGTCCGTAATAGCGTTTGCAATACGCTCGGCGGTGTGCACTCCCGCCCCTGAGCGTTCAAGCGATACGACCAGGCGTCTTGGATCGAAGACCTCACTCGATCCATCGGCCTTGATAATGACTGGTAGCGTAATCATGAGGAAGTCGTGGTCGCGGAAGACCCGTTTATTGTCACAGTGATGGGCAGTTCGGCTGGTGCCGTGATTACCGTTTCGAATGATACACGCGTCGGAAGCCGAAGGCACACGCTCGTATCCGTTGGTATAGCGAGCGCCACCTGTATGCGCTCAGGCTCCGCAGCTCCTCTCTCGAGTGTCGCCGTGGCGCTCACGGTCGTGCATGCCGTGGACACTTCGACCGAACCGGTGATCGTATGCACCCCTTTCTTGAAAGAATCACGCAAGGTGACCGGCGGCGCGGAGGGCGGTGATGCAGAAGAAAATGGCGGGCGCGGGAGATCCACTCGAGTATGCGGCACCGAGACAATGAAACCGACAACGATGACGAGTGCGATGATGGCTGCGGCAAGCCAAGGACGCATATAATTCATTCCGTCATGATACCACCTCCAATTAATTTATTGTCGTGGTAGAAAACGATTGACTGTCCGGGGGCAGGGGTTTCAAGAAGCGGCTCTGCGCATCGGAAAGTCTGGCCTTCAAGATGCCCTCGTATGCGCGGCCCTCGATACCGATACTGCGCCTCGGCCGCTTGTGCCGGTTCGCCAAGCCAGTTCGCATCAATAAAACGGATCTCCCGCGCGCCTCCGGCGCGCGTCTTAGAGATTTTAATTTCTTTCTTTTCGACATTCTTCCCGACTACATACCACGGGCCTCCTGGGAGCGAGACTCTCTGCCCCACTGTATGCAAGAGCGCTGGGTTATCGCTTCCTAACTCTTTTTCCAAAAATTCTTCTATCGAAACACTGCCAAGGAAGCAGATGCCCTGGCTGTCTTTCTTCTCCGCCACAGGCAGATTGAATCGCCTTGCGAACGCGCGTACATTTTCTTTTTTCATGTCTCCTACCGGAAACAATGTTGCGTCCACGATATTTCTCGGCACCGCCCACAGGAAATAGCTCTGGTCTTTCTCGCCCGAACGATAATGCCCGGTTGCGATCGCATCCGCACCCTGTTCTTTGGCAAAACGATAAAACGCGCCGAACTTCACGTCCCGATTGCACATCACGTCTGGATTTGGCGTTCGTCCTGCGCGATATTCGGCGAGCAGGTAGTCAATGACGCCTTTTTTATATTCGACGCTCGCATCGAACGTGAGAAATTGGATGTGGAGGCGGGCCGCCACCCGCATCGCGTCGCGTCGCTCCGCCGCCCAGGTACAGTGCATCCACGGCGGATACCAGCCCTTAATAAACACGCCCGTCACCTGCGCTCCCTGCTCTTTCAGCAGAGCCACCGCCACAGCCGAGTCCACCCCGCCTGAGAGCCCCACAAAGATCCGTTTGCCGGCGAGTTTATTCGGCATACGCTTCAATTAACCCAATCTTAGTTTGAATGTTTAATCGCTTCGTGATTTCAGGAAAGGAAACGCCACACAAAAGCTCTTCTCGTAAATAATCTATTTTAGCCAATCCTGGGTATGGAAGCAGATCATAACGAGTACCGTTCACTTGGAAACCGTTCAATAAGACAGGTATTTCGTCTATGACATACTTCGCAAGTCGTTCATACTGGGATTCACCCAGGCAAAGCATTTGCATGTGCGGCACGTCCTTAACAGAGTCTATGACCGCTTTTTTGAATTCTGGATTTGATGCGAATTCATCACACAAAATATCGAAGATACGTTTATACTCCTCGTCCTCGGTCTGTTCCCAGCACACCACCTCAACTTTTGACAAAGGGACATCCACTTCATTGAGAATTTTCCGAACAATCCTTTCAACTTCATCTCCCTTGCGCTTCGCGACTGCCACTGCTCGTTTCGGCGTGTAATCATTTTTTACTTCGTAATTTACCGCTTGGATCTTGTCTGGAATAAGAATGGCTACTTTTTCTTTAGTACGCTCAAGCGCCCAAAGCAGGAACGTCCGGATATGCTCCGGCGTCCAATACCGATTCCCCAAGCTAAGATCGAGCCAGATGTTGAATTGCTTCCCGTTCACCCCGGCTTCATCGGCGTTGAGATATTTCTCTATCCTCATTACACAATATCTAACCACACGTGGCGACGTATGACTACAAACCTCATAGTAAGAGCTTTAGGCTCTCACTAAGCATGCTATGATTACCTTATGCGAAAAGAACCTTTGGTGACAGGAGAGTCTTATCATATTTATAATAGAGGCGTAGATAAACGGGACATATTTGTTGACGCAAAAGATCTTGAGCGTTTTAAGGAGAGTATAAGACAGTTTAACCAAGTCGATGGAATCGGGAGCTTAGAGATGCACCACAAGCAAGTGAGAGCTTTAGGCTCTCACCAAATGAGTTCAAAGCCGCTTGTGGCTATCATTGCGTTTTGTATAAATCCAAACCATTTCCATCTCATCATAAAACAGTTGGTAGACAGAGGGATAGCCAAGTTCCTGCAAAAATTTCAAGCTGGCTACACGTATTATTTTAATCAAAAGTACGAACGTACTGGGTCCTTATTCCAAGGGACATTCAAATCCAAGTTAATTGATGATGACGATTACTCTAGAAAAATATTTGGTTATACAAATATGAATTATCTAGTGCACGACATACCAGAAAATAAGCTCCACTTTATTTTTGCAAGCGATAAGGAATACGAGAGAGGATCTTTCGATTTTGTTTCTAAAGTTGAAGGACAGGAGATGATAAAGATATTTGGCGGAAAAGAAAGTTTGAAAACACACTGCCGGGAGATTATATCCATTATTCGAGACGAACGAAACAAAATCTCTCTAGAAGAACTTGGTGAACTACCTTAGTGAGAGTCTAAAGCTCTCACTTGGAGCTATGGTAAATACGTGCGTTGGTTGGCTTGGTGGCCGGCGTAGGTGGTGGCGTAGTGCATGAGGTTGTCAGAGCCCGTGAGGTAGTAGAGATAATCTGTTTTTGTCGGATGGAGTGTCGCGTCGATGGAGTCGAAGCCAGGATTTGATATCGGTCCCGGCGGAAGGCCGGTGTGCGTGTAGGTGTTGTAGGGCGAATCGACCTTCAGATCCTCAAAAGAGGGAGAATAGGTGTCGCGATTGAAGATATAACCAAAGACAGCGTCGACTTGAAGCGGCATGCCGAGCGCAAGGCGATTCCACAAGATGCCGGCAACGATGCGCTTGTTCGCGATCGTCCGCGCCTCCTTCTCGATGAGCGAGGCGACAATAACGATATCAGAAAGTGTGTGCCCGGATGCGACTATATCGCGCGACGACGATGCGATCTTTGTATTGAAATTCGCGCGCATCGCCGCAACTACTGAAGCAGCATCGGCAGATGACGGGAAAAGGTAGGTATCGGGGAAAAGATACCCCTCATACAAACCAGCCTTATCTAAGAAATCTCCTGTAGAAATTCCAGGAAAATCCTCTGTAAGCTGCGCCGCCATCTCGCGCACGGTCGTCCCTTCAGTGAAGGTGACGCGCACGGGCGGGAAGCCGTAGGCGCCCGTCACGAGCCGATTCGCGATCGTGAACACGTTCTCTCGCCTCTCGAAGCGATAGGTACCCGCCTGTACGTTCCCGCTATCGCCCGACACACGCAATAAAAACAGCAGAACAGAAGGGTGCGCGATAACGCGCACCTCGGCGAGCGCGCGTGCCACAAGCGGCGCGGAGGTACCGCGTGCGATATTCACGGTGTTTTCTTGGGGAAAATCCGCAGGTGCCGCAAACAAGCCGCGATAGACGCCGACGAGAAGCAAGGAGAGCGCAAACGCGACGATCCACGGAGTATTCCGCTTGAAAACATCCATACGGTTTAGACCGGCAAATCGGTGGGAGCCTCGCGTGTCGTCGAATGGATACGAGTCAGGCCGGGCGCCTGGGAGGACTGTGAGGGGATGTGGAAAACGGTCGCAAGCTCTTCAGTACTCATGACCATCGCATCGTGTCCATGCTTGCCGCCCTCGAAGAATGGATCATAGAAAAACTGGCGGCGGCGATAGGCCTCGACGATCTCGCGGCGGTACTGATTTTTTTTCTTTTCGGCGCCGATCTCCCATGGATAGTCGTCGAATCGTTTTAGCCATGCAGTCGAATTGATGCCGTTCCATCCCTCGGTCGTGAACGGCTTAAAGAGAGCGATAAGATGGCTGATGGTATTGACATCGAAATGCTCCGGCTTCGAGATATAGATGCCACGCGCGCCCACGTCGAAACCGAGCTTCGAGGTATTGCGGTCAATCGCCGCCATCTTTTCTGACTCGCCTTTTGTCGGATTAGGGAAGCCCGGGCGCTCCTCTCCCGTTACGGGATCAATATAAGGATTGCGGGCGCTTTTGCGAATCTCTTCTATAAGATCTTTTCCTTCGTCTCTCCACGTATAGGGCTTCCCTTCCGCATTACGTTTACTGCTGCTATTACCGGCAGGCGTGGTGCCGTATTTCTCGCCTTTGTGGGCGCGAATGATGAACTGGAGCCAGAGATATTCGCCTTTCCCGACCGAACCCATGAACTCGATAAGGTTCGCGAGCGGGTCGACCTGCTCCGGCTCCTTCTGTACCTTGTCAAGTCCATACTCAATATACGTCTTGATCGGAAGCGGATCCGGAGCGGTATGTATGAAATCACAGCCCCACACTTTCCACTCTTCAGGTTTTGCAGAGATGCGCCGCGTATAATCAAGCGCTTCAACTATTTGTATCCCCGGATACTGCGCGTATATCTGAGATTCGATAACTCGCCGGAGACCGGCGCGCGCCCATATGAAGAAGTGCACCTGACCTTCGAACGATGCCATCTCGAGAGAAAAGAACGGCCGCGTGCCGCCACGGAAGCGCGCATACCAAGTAGATTCTCCACCGGTAAAGTGGATGCCAGAGAGGAATGCCTCCATCGCGATCGGCGTCTTCACGAGATTGCGCGGCGGCTTTATCTCCAAGAGGATATACTTCTGCTCCGCGATGAACTCCGAGCGCTGGAGGACGATCCACATCTTCCACGCTCCATTGCCGAGTAGAAACGGCAGCCATACGGGTGCGAGAAAAAGCGATAAGGAGAAAGCCAGAGAAACTACCCCCGACATGAATACAAGCGCATTGATGAGTAACACGAGACCGAGTAGGAAAAGCGGCCACGGCTCGAACCGGATGCCTAGATTATTCGTGATCTTTTTCTGGACGTTCTCAAGCGCGTGAATGAACGGTATCATGGTGTGTATTAGAGTATAACAAAGACAAAGCGCGTCCCGCCGCAGGCGAGACGCGCACTGTTCATACAAGCTTAGACTGCCGCGTAGCGGCCGTCTTTGAGGCGTTTGAAATAGCGCGCGTCATTCAAGTTTACGAGAATGGTATTATCCTTGACGAAACGCGCGCGCTTCACTTGTTTGATGATGTCGTCTTTCTTCAAGGGACCCTCTTTCTCGAGCTCCTCGCGGATAACGTCGCGAACGACGCCCGGCTTATAGCCCCATTCGGTGAGCGCGTAAAGCCCGCGCCCTACGAGCACGAAACGCGGGTCTTTGATGAGCTCATTGTGCGTCGTCGCAATATGCGCTTTCTTCGAGAAGAGCGTGCCGATCGTCTTCGCGACAGCGGAGAAATGCATCGGGGCGCCGTGGCGCTTCACGGCCAGATACGCGTAATCGCGGATACCCTTGATACGGATCGCGGGCGCAGAGGTACGGCCCCACTCAGCGAGCGGGTTGCTACCGATATGCTTAGAGAGCGAGAGCCAGCGCTTCATGACCTCTTCATTTTTGTACGCGTCGTTCACGTCTTTGAGCTCGTCGAGGAAGCGGTCGAGGAGATCTCCTTCAGAAACCACCTCGTCGTCAGAGAGCGACGCATAGAGGCGGGAAAGCGCATCGTGAATATGCTTCGCCGTCGCCTTATCCACGTGCCAACGTGCGAGGAAATCGTTCGTCTCGCGTTCGCGGAAAAACGTCGAATCGAGCATGAGGAAAAAACGGAATCGATTGCGAGTCTTTTCATCCTTCCCGAGTGCGGCCAAGAGCGTCTCTTCAGGCACGATAGCGCCGAGCGTATGGATGTACTCGGCAATCTCTTCAAATATAGCTGACGACTCTTTAAAGACTTTGTTCGTACGTATCGCGTCAAGTCCGGCGGCCTCGATCTGCCGAACGCGCTCGCGAGTGATACCCGAACGGTCGCCGATGGCCTCAAGCGTCTCGCGGGCAGGATTCGTGCCCAAGCCGAAACGGCGAATAAGGACCTCGCGCGCCCGCGCGGGCGCCGCCGCGAGGAGCCGCTTCACGATTGTCGCGCTCTCAAAGGAAAAAGAAGTCGGTGATACCGCTTTTGCTACCCCGCGTTTCTTTGTTTTAATCATCGTTTTCATGTGGTCTAATGTATAACAAATGGCTTATAAAGAGTCAATAGGTAAAATTATACCACAAAATTTATGATTTTGCCCGATACGTATACCACCCGTCTCGGCTCCTTTCCGCCAAACGCCGTAAACACAGCGGGGAGTGCACGCGCCGCACGTGTCGCGTCTGCTTCAGAAGCGTCTGGAGGGAGGGAGACAAATCCTCGACGTTTGCCGTTTACTTGTACGGTGACATTCGCCACACCTGAAACAAGTAGGTTTGAGTCAAATACAGGCCACACCTGTTGATGTACACTTCCCTCTCCGCCGAGCTCTCCCCAGAGATGTTCGGCGAGGTGCGGCGCGAAGGGCGCGAGCATAATGACCAATTGAGCGAGTGCCTCTTTCGGAACGGACGGTACCGCCTCAAGCTCATTCACTAATATCATAAGCGCCGCAATAGCAGTATTAAACTTAAATCGATCATTGTCCTCCGCGACCTTTCTGCATGCACGGGCAACTGCCTGTGCCACTTCCTTTTCCATCTCAACTGCCGCCTGCCTCTCGACAAGACGCGTCACCCTCTCTAGGAATTTCCGCATTGCGGCCACGCCGTCGAGATTCCACGGATAACTGCCCGGCTCGTTATAAGGGCCGATGAAGGCGAGATAGAGACGCACCGCATCAGCGCCGTACTTTTGCACGAACTCGTCCGGATTCACGACATTCCCTTTCGACTTGCTCATCTTAGCCCCGTCGGAGCCCATGATAAGCCCACGATTGAAGCGCTCGGCGAAAGGCTCCTCCACCGGCACGAGCGCGAGGTCGTAGAGTGCTTTCATAAAGAAACGTGCGTAGAGCACGTGCATCGTGGTGTGCTCGCTCCCGCCCGAATACCGATTGATCGGCAGCCACGCCTTCATGAGCGCCGCGTCGGAGAAATTGTGAACATCTTTTGGGGCGAGGTAGCGAAGGAAGTACCACGAGGAATCAACAAAAGTGTCGAGCGTGTCATACTCCGGCGTCCAACCTTCGCCGAAAATGCGCGTGACGCGCTCCTGCAGCTCTTTAGAAGATGCGAGTGGCGCCTTGCCAGTCGGTGTGAAGTCCACATCGGTCGGCAAGAGCCACGGCAAGTGCTCCGCCGGAATCGCATGCGGCTTCCCCTCGGAATCGTAGACGATCGGTATCGGGCATCCCCAGTACCGCTGGCGGCTCACGAGCCAATCGCGGAGCCGATACTGCGTTGCTCTCTCTCCTCCTACTGCTTTTACGATGTCCCACTTTGCTTCTTCGCTTTCTCTTCGCGTAAATAGGCCCGAGTCGATAAGAGTTCCGAGTCCGGTATACGGGCCCGTATCGCCGAGGAGCCAGCGCAAAGCGTGCTGGTGCGTGTCAGGCGTAAGAAACTTCCGGAGTTCGTCTGTGGTCAACCAGAGCGGCTCGTGCTTGGATTGTTCCGTTTCAGCAACCGTCTTCTTTGCGTCACTCTGGAGTTCAAGGTACACGACATGCGCGTGCGCATTGCAATTTGTTTTCTTCGGCACGTGGTAGAACTTACCGTGCACGACGCCTAAGTCTTTTACGAACTTCGCGTCCGTATAACCTACTTCCTCTTGGAGTTCAGCTCTGGCTGCGGTTTCGGGCGTTTGTCCTTCCTCTATGCCTCCAGTGATGAACGTGCCCCACGCAACCTCCTTCCACTTGAGAGCGATATACTTTTCTTCACTCCAGTGCTTGACAATGGCTATAATCGCCTCGCGGTGGTCAAATGGTTCACCTTCACGGATTTTCCCCGGCTCTGTCGTTTGCTCGTACGTCGGCTCAATAACTTGTTTGATAGGCAGTCCAAACTTTTTCGCAAATTCGTAATCCCGCTCGTCGTGGGCGGGGACGGCCATCACCGCGCCGGTGCCGTAGGAGGCGAGGACGTAATCCGCGACGAAGATAGGGATCTCTTCTTTCGTCGCGGGATTGATGGCCGTTATGTCTTCAAGCTTTACTCCCGTCTTTTCTTTATTCTCGCTCCGCTCCCGTTCCGTTTTCTTAGCGGTCTCGTTTAGATATTTCTCAATTTCGTGCTTGTTTCGGATTTCGTGCTTCGAATTTAGAATTTCCTGTACGAACGGGTGCTCCGGTGCGAGCACGACATACGTGGCACCGAATACCGTGTCAGGTCTAGTAGTGAACACCTCAATTGGAAATTGAAAATTGGAAATTGGAAATTTGAGTTTCGCACCCTCTGACCGCCCTATCCACGCTCTCTGCGCTTCTTTAATCTCCTCTCGCCACGGCAGGTTCTCGAGCCCGGTGAGAAGCCGGTCGGCATAGTCGGTGATCTTCAAGAACCACTGCGTGAGGCGTTTCTCTTCGACCGGTGTTCCGCAACGATCGCAGCAGCCATCAATTACTTGCTCATTTGCAAGCACCGTCTGATCCTTGGGGCACCACTTCACGGCCGCGAGTTTCCGCTCGGCGAGGCCATGTTCGAAAAGCTTCGTGAAGAGCCACTGCGTCCACTGGTAGTAATTCGGCTCGCAGGTGACAACTTCTTTGCTCCAATCGAACGATGCGCCCATCGTTGCAAGCTGTTCACGCATGCGCGCCATATTCGCATACGTCCATGCTCTCGGATCTTCGCCGTGCTTCATGGCCGCGTTCTCGGCGGGCAACCCGAACGCGTCGAACCCGATTGGGAAGAACACGTTCTTGCCGCGCAGGCGGAGCATGCGCGCATAGATGTCAGTGACCGCGAAGGCGTACCAGTGGCCGATATGGAGATCGCCCGAAGGGTACGGGAACTCGACAAGAAGATAGTAGGGCTCTTTTCCGGCGTCTGAAAGGTCGGCGCGATACAAGTCGAGAGAGGCCCACTTCTCTTGGGCCTTCTTCTCGATGCTTGTATGATCGTACGACGCCATTTCTTATACCTTACACCTTGAACCTTATGGTTTAAGCGGAGGGTAAAATGCCGGGTCAATGGTGCGGTCAAAGCACACTTCGCCTGCGCCATGCTGCCAATTATCTTGCGGTATCCCCTTGCCGCCGAGGATGGCCTTTTCTTGTACCGGCGGAGGCGATGCAGGCATCACTGCACGAGCTTCGGGAGATGGCATCTGATTCGTACGGCTCTCTGCATTAAACGTTGCGCAAAGTTGGAACGAAAGCGCTCCCGTCGCTTTGTAGATGTATGGTTCGCCTGTCTGTGTATCCGTCGGCACAGGGCCGTATGCGAGCGAGTTGTTAAGGTCGGTGATCACGCCCGGCAACTTCTGCTTCGCCTGCCAGTAATAGACGACCTGCGACTGGATGTTCTGCAAGTCGTTCACCTTCTGCGCATCGAAGCGCGCGAGACGCGCCTGCCCCGGCGTACCGACGATGAAGAACCCCGATACGATAGTCGCCACGGCGAGTACCGCCACGGCGACGACCACCATCTGCTTGCGCGATGGGTTAAGGGTCCAATATCCGCGCAAGTCGGCGATGAAGTGCAGGAACACCGCTCCCGCGACGAGGAAGATGACGAGCACTTTAAGCAAGAATGCGGTGGTTAGTGCTTCTCCATTCAAGAACGTAGTAAGAAGCGTGATAAGGTCTGCCGCTATCGCCACGCCCGCGACAAAGAGCGTCAGGATGAGCGCCCAGCGCCGCACCCAGATGTCCTTACGCGACGGGTCGCGTTCCATATCCCTTCGGATGAAGCGCATCAAGAACAGGTAGAGCGGCAGGAGCACGATGACAGACGCCATCTCGTAGCTGATGCCGCTCTGATATGGGTCGCTCGGATAATAGGAGAGCGCGTTCGGGAATGTGTAATTGATGTAATCGAACACGAGGAAGATATACGCAATGACGCTCCAGTAGAATGTAACCATCGCCCCCGCCCATAAGAAGAAATCCTTCGGTGTTATTTTTGGTTTGTCCATAGGCGCGCATTATACCACCTCCCGATTAACTCAACCCGTTGAGGTATTTGGGCGGCGTCGGAGGGTATCCACAGTTGAGACCGACCGGTACCAACTTTGGATACCTGAAGTAAAGAGGTCTGACCTCTTTACTAGCCGTGGAGGAATTCGATGACGTCGCCGTCTTTGACGATATAGCCCTTCCCTTCGGTGCGAACGAGGCCATTGTCGCGGGCAGCAACGTAAGAACCAGCTGCAAGGAGTTTTTGCCATTCGATGACCTCGGCGCGAATGAACTTGTCGGCGAAGTCGTTATGGATCGCGGCGCCCGCTCTCGGCGCCGCGCTGCCCGCGATAATCGTCCACGCGCGTGTCTCGTCGGTGCCGGTAGTAAAGAATGAGATGAGGCCCAGCGTCTCGTATGCGCCGCGAATAAGGCCGGCGAGCCCATCTTCGCTCACGCCGAGTTCCTGCCGGAATCCTGCACGATCCTCGTCGGCAACGTCATTGAGCTCTCGCTCCGTCGCAGCGTCTACATATACAAAACGCGAGCCAAGCTCCTTGATGATCTCATAGGCGCGCTCCGCGCGCTCACCGGTAAAAAGATTTCCCTTGACATTGAGCGCATACAAAATCGGCTTCATAGTGAGCAAGTTCAGATGTGCGACACGCCTCTTCTCGTCGTCACTCAACCCAGCATGCAGCGCGAGCTTCCCCGCGGCAAAACCCTGCATAAACTTCGCCAGCGCCGCATCTTCGGCGATAAACTCTTTACGCCCCGCTTTGATGTCGCCCGCGATCTTGTCGCGCCGCTTGCGCACCTGCTCGGCATCGGCAAGGACGAGTTCGAGATTGACGATCTCGATGTCTTTATACGGCTCGATGGTTTTTTCAACATGCAGCACCTTCGAGTCGTCAAAGAAGCGGACAACCTGTAAGAGAGCGTCGGTCTCGCGGATATTCGCGAGGAATTGGTTCCCGAGACCTTCGCCTTCGGCTGCACCCTTCACCAACCCTGCAATATCCACGAATTCTATCGCCGCCGGGATGACTTTTTTGCTCTTCGAGAATTCCGCGAGTGCCCCGAGCCGTGCGTCAGGAACGCCGACCACACCAACCGAGGGATCGATCGTGCAAAAGGGATAATTCTCCGCCGGCACGGACGCCTTGGTGAGCGCATTAAAAAGCGTGGATTTCCCCACGTTCGGGAGACCGACGATGCCTATCTTAAGCATCTTTCAAACTTACAGGATTCCTTGCGACTACGCCACCTCCTTTTTAGGCCAATCGGCGTTTTATCATTTCTTCCACAAACAACTTCGGCCAGCCATACGCAAGGCGATTGAGCGTCATTACCTTATCTATTGAAGTTATCTCCTGAACGGGTTGCGGCGGAAGGCTCATGCCTGAAAATGCCTCACTCGTTTTCCCATCGATCATAAGTTTGATATAGAAGTTAAAGCGCGACAAGTTGATAAAATCAAGTTCAGTTATCTTTGGCGCGAACTCTTTAGACAAGACACCTGCGTCTTCCGCACTGACGGCGAAAGAGACAACCGTGCCCACGTTGCCTAACACCCCATCCCGTATCGCCTCCGGCAGCTGTGCTAAGTATTGATTGGTAAGATGCATGCCCAATCCGTACTTGCGCGACTCGCTGAGCAAGCCGACAAATGAATCCGTCGTAAAATTCTGGAACTCGTCGATGTAGAGATAGAACGGAGTCCGGCGGCCAATCTCTTCATGGGCCCGCCGCAACACGGCCGCCTGTAGCCTTGAAATCAGGATCAATCCGAGCATATGCGCATTTATCTCTCCGATCTTTCCTTTTGAAAGATTCACCAGCACGATGCTTCGGTTGTCCATCAGAGCGTCGAATTCAAAACTGCTCACGTGTTGTCCGATAATATTGCGCATCAGCGCATTGTTAATGAACGGTCCGAATTTAGACATGAAGTAGTTAAGCATCTCACTTTTGTGAAAGTCAGACGTCTTTGCCATTTGCTTTTCCCAGAAATCAATCACAAGCGGATCAGTCAGGCTCGCTCTCTTTTTCTTCTCGTAGTCGCGATCGACGAACAATTTCGGTATCTCGAGTAGCGTACCGCCTTCAGGACCTGCCATGACCGTAAGCGCCGCATTCCGAAGCCAATGCTCGAATTGAGGACCTATAACACCGGTCTTTTTAGGGTCGAATAATTTGTAAAATATCTGGATGCATTCGTTTACTAAGAAATCTTTTTCAAATTCGCTATGCGCTTCCAGTAAATTGAGTCCGAACGGAAACTCCGTATCGCTCGGATCGAAAAGCACGACATCCTGCAACCGGTTCTCCGGAATATGCGTCAGAAGCCAGTCGATGGATTCTCCGTGCGGATCAACGAAACATATTCCTTGGCCGTTCTTAATGTCCTGCAGACACATATTTTGAAAAACCGTGGATTTTCCCACGCCTGTTTTGCCGATCATGTACATATGGCGCAGGCGATCACTCGGCGCGTATCCGATCAGCGTTGTCTTGCCATGATGTTCATTCACGCCGATATACACATTAGGTGTCATGGCAGTAGAAAATATCTTGTATCAAGAGGCTCGTGAATAAAATATTGAGTATCAAGGATCTTATGAGCGCTCTTCTTTATCTCAAGCGCTTGTCGATCGGCCTCGACGAGGTTGCGCAGAAAAGCACTTTCATAGTCTATTTTCCTTCTGATGGCCCCATAGAGGCGCGCGTCAATGTCCGCTTCAATAGTGGAAAGCATTTTCTTTCTGCGGACGGAAACTGCTTCTACCTGCGCACGGGTGAGGTGAGGAGCGACTGCCGCATCCCGCTCCTGCGTGACTCCCTCTATCTCCGGCGAATGGAATCCCTCGTTTTTATTTCTATACGTCATAAAGAGGGTATGTTATGCCGGCGTGTTAAGAAGCGACTGCACCAACAATGCCTCGCAGGTCTCCTCTATGAATCTTTTGACCGGTCGCGCTCCGAAACGCGGGTCCGCCAGGTGCGTTATGCGATTTTTTATTACTATCGGTTCGATTTCGAATCGTACGTGATGCTTTGAGAGCCGTTTCTCTATTTTCGTAATCTCAAGCTGCGCGATTTGCCCAAGAGCCTGAATCGTTAACGGCTTAAAGAGAACGATGCTATCAAAACGGTTAATGAACTCGAGCCGGAATACGTTCGTGAGGACGGGCATCACTTTTTCTGTAATGAATGCACCGTCGTCCATGCCGTCCTTACCTTCAGCATATTCTCGGAGAATCTCTGTTACGCCGGCATTTGAGGTCGCCATGATAATCGCATTGCGCGCATCCACCGTCTCATTCTGTCCCGAGGTAAGACGGCCATCATCAAGCAGTTGCAGAAAAAGATCGAATACTTTCGGATGAGCTTTTTCAATTTCATCGAGAAGGATAAGGGAGTGGGGTTCTCTGCGCAGCGCATTGGTCAATGCGCCGCCCTCTTCATAACCAACATATCCGGCCGGCGCGCCGATAAGCCGCTGTACCGTATGATCTTGCTGGAACTCGGACATGTCGAACCGTATAAGGCTCTCACTGCGACCGAACAGCATCTCGGCTATGCACTTTGCCGTCTCTGTCTTCCCGACTCCAGATGGACCGAGCAACAAGAATGAACCGAGCGGCCGGCTTGGATTTCGCAGACCCAGTTTTGCCCGTTGCAATGTCATCGCAATTTTCCGTACAGCTCCTTGCTGGTTAATGATGCACTTATTTAAATTGCCTTCCAGCTCTTTTATACCCTGAAGATCGCCTTGAGCCAATCGCGTCTTCGGAACGCTCGTCTTCGCCTCAACTACCGAGGCGATAGCGTCCTGCGTCAGCACAGGATGCTTCCCAGACGCGCTGCATGAGATTGCTTCGTCCAAGAGGCTTATCGCCGACTGCGGCAATTGGCCTAATGCCGGAAATCGTTCCGTGTATGAGATAACGTCTCTCAATGACTCGTCCGACACGATGATGCGCTGGCGCTCATTCAGGCGTGGCAATACCCTCGCGAGTATGCGGGTATATTCAAACGCGCTTTGATTTTTTAAGGCCGTCGTTTCGAATAGGCGTACAAATGCAGAATGTTCGCGCTCTAACCACGCATACTCATGCGGTTCAAGCGTTAGCACGAGACGTACTTTTTGTCCTTTAAGCACATTCTTATACAGGCGGCAGACGCGTTGGACGAGAGCCGCGTTCCGGTACACTTCTCGACCAAAGTCATCGATGAACAAAACGCACGGCGGCAGGCTCGCTAACGCTTCGGTATACTGTTCTTCCGATGCATCATCGCCATCAAGAGCGTAGAGATGCTCGATATCCAACTGCAGAAACGCGAGGGACTGATACTGTGTGGACCGGTTCATGTGCCGTATCCAGCCGTACACTAAGGCGGTTTTGCCGATGCTATTGGGGCCGACGACGAGCGCATTATTGTTAATGCGGCGGCCGACGACCCGATTGAGCCGTTCTATTTCAGCGATGCGGCCAATAATGGCGGGGAGTCTCCCTGCGGACGCCTCTTCTCGCAAGTCATGGTATTTTATCTTTTTGAAGACGCTCATTGTAGTTTTGACTTACTCCTATTCATGCCGTCCGTCGCATGGTTATACCGTCCAACGTGCTGACGATATGACTGTAAGAGCTCGCTCCCGGAGGAGAATACCGCGGCGATTTTGAATTAGATACCTGAATGATTTCAGATACCATCAATTCGTGCGTACGGCCTATCGGGCGCGGTGAGGGGATACGTATTCCGAGCGCGCGTACGAGGATTTCGGATCCGTGCGGGAGCGTTCGCCGCTCCCGTTCGTCGAATCTATGCTCCATCGAGCTCTGGTCAACGCCTTTCAGAACGAGCACAGCCTCAGGCATCCAATCTGTCACGGAATCTCTCGGGTCGTCTATGATCCCGGATTCCGAAGCGGCAATCTGCGGCGCTTCGACGACTGTCGCACCCGCATCGCGGATGTCTTCGGCCGGATACGTTGGCTCCGCGTCCACGAACGTACCATCGACGAACACCGTTTCCGCGACTGTATCAACAAACGTCGGCTCCTGCGTGCGTTCGACCGCTGGTGGTGCACTGATCGGGGGCTCGAGAGTGACGATCGATCCTTCGGCTTCTTGAGATTCAGTACCATCGTCAATATCGTCCCTATGGGTCTCATCTCCCGCTAAGAATACGCTACGTAGCGCGGGCGCTTCCGAAGTGGTGCTGGGAGCAGGAGTATTCGAGACTGGTTCGTGGAAGACGAGGCCGGCCGAGTCGAAACGTCCGGTTGTTGAATCCGGTTTTGGAACATCCGAAGATTCAAGGAGCTCACTCTTGAAAAGATCCTTAAGCAAGACACCAAGTGCATCGTTTCGCACATCGTTTTCATGTCTATTGAGTACGGGTATTTCGGGCACAGCAGAATTGACTTCTGCGATCCCGGATTCCGAAGCGGCAATCTGCGGCGCTTCGACGACTGTCGCACCCGCATCGCGGATGTCTTCGGCCGGATACGTTGGCTCCGCGTCCACGAACGTACCATCGACGAACACCGTTTCCGCGACTGTATCAACAAACATCGGCTCCTGCGTGCGTTCGACCGCTGGTGGTGCACTGATCGGGGGCTCGAGAGTGACGATCGATCCTTCGGCTTCTTGAGATTCAGTACCATCGTCAATATCGTCCCTATGGGTCTCATCTCCCGC
>Ga0209542_10004983_pt1 | contig 26912 bp, 29 predicted proteins | sample RifCSPhighO2_01_FD_184028 | JGI IMG/M metagenome (GOLD analysis project Ga0209542, IMG submission 184028) | Soil microbial communities from Rifle, Colorado - Rifle CSP2_plank highO2_0.1 (SPAdes) (version 2) | ecosystem: Environmental > Terrestrial > Deep subsurface > Rock core/Sediment ...
CGTTGTCAAGCGCTTCGTCGTCGCCGACAACTTCAAAGTTGGCAATGTCGTTGGCGGCCGCACGATCGCCTGGATCGGCAACAATTTCCATCACCACTTCGACGACGTGGTCGAGGAAGACGTTCCGGCCCGAACGATCAACATCTGGGAACTCGTCAAGGGTTCCCGTGATCCGGTGATCATCATCGCGCTCGGCGGCGAAGACAAGCCCAATACCCAGACGCATCTCGCCCACACGTTCCAGATGATGAAGCTCGGCGAGAAGGGCAAGAGTCGCCTCGATGGCTATGCCAACCTCGGCTACAAGCTCTCCCCGAAGGACGGGAAGCTGTGGGTCCCGCGCTGGAACGTCAACGGCGGCAAGCTCAGCGTCGAGGCGAATTCGTCCTCCCGTCCGGATGAGTGGTACGACGGCGGTCGGGTCTCCGGCGGCTGATCCTCCAGCCCTTTGACCCCGTAAACTCGGACCCTCTGAATCTTTGCGCTTGTGCGCAGGGAAACGGAGGGTTCTTTTGTTTTGATACAATCGGAAGCGAGGATGTTGGGCGCGGCGGCTACGGCTTTCGCGCAACGCCTCGAACAAACCCATCTCCGGAATTGTCTCGGGTACGCTTGAGACGAGTGTGAGTGCGTGAGTTCAAAAAAGAATAGGATCGGTGCGTCGCATCAGAGAGCTTTGGGGCTCCGAATAAGATACAGCGATGAGAGTATTCAAATCGCGGTGGTGTGGACGGCGCGACGCACGAATGTCTGTGGGTCCCGAACTGGAACGTCAACGGCGGCAAGCTCAACGTCGAGGCGAATTCGTCCTCCAATCCGAATGAGTGGAACGACGGCAATCGGGTCTCCGGCGGCTATGCTCTTCTTTCTCCCGCACGAGGTGCGGGAGTTTTCGTCTGCAACCCCTTCTTCCATCCGCCGACCATTCGGCCGATCTCGTGGAGCTGTTCCGACAAGTCGGCATATTTTTTGGTGTCCAATACGCGCATTTCCCACGCAACGCGCAGGAGGAATTTCAACGCGTCGATGCCCGTCAACGCACGTGCGATCGTTGGAAGTTTTTCCTCACGACTTTGGTAACTTGCAGCGAACAACAATTCCAATATCTGTATGAAGCGCGCATCTATTCTATCGCCGAGCGTGTAGCGGGATTTTCTCGGAAAGTTATCGCGATATTCAAACCACAGCTTGTATACTGCCAGCACATGCTCTATCACTGGCAGAATGCGTTGGGGGGGGGGGTCGCCCTCAAAGAATCCAGTTCGACCATGACTATGACAGTATCATCTCCGTCGAAAATCTCCTCGCAGCATGGAAAGAGTTCGTGCGAGGCAAGCGGGAGAAGCGCGACGTGCAGGAATTTCAACATCGCCTGATGGACAACATCCTTGATCTGCATCGCGAGCTTGCTGCGGGAACGTACAAGCACGGCCCCTACCACGCCTTTAAGATTTCCGACCCGAAACCGCGCGATATACACAAGGCGACCGTGCGCGATCGGTTGGTGCACCATGCTATCTATCGCCAACTCTACCCATTTTTCAACCGCACCTTCATTGCCGATTCGTATTCATGCCGGAGAGGGAAGGGCACACACCGCGCGATGAACCGCTTACGACAGTTCGCATACAAGGTCTCCAAGAACCACACGAGGACTGCATGGGTCCTGAAATGCGACATCAAAAAGTTCTTTGCCTCGACTGATCAGCAAATCCTACTCAACATCGTCGCAACATACATTCCCGACAAACAAATCGTCGATCTCATCGCCGAAGTGGTCGGTAGTTTCCCCTCGTTTCCACGTATGACGCTAGCTGATGCGGCCGCATCAGCTAGCGTCATACACAAAGGCCTGCCACTCGGCAACCTTACGTCACAACTCTTAGTCAACGTGTACATGAACGAGTTCGACCAGTTTGTTAAACACAAGCTGAAAACAAAATATTACATCCGCTACGCCGATGATTTCGCCATCCTCGAATCATCAAGGCGACGCCCTGATGATTTACTGCCGCTCATCGAAGATTTCTTGAGAATGAGGTTAAACCTCATTCTCCATCCCGACAAAGTCTCCATCTCCACCCTCGCCTCCGGCGTCGATTTCCTCGGCTGGGTGCACTTCACCGATCACCGCGTCCTGCGGACGAACACGAAGCGGCGAATGCTGAAGCGCGTCGTGGGTTTGGAAGCAGAGAGTCCGACGGTGCAGTCGTATCTTGGGATGCTGGGGCATGGGAATACAGGGAAGCTCCAGGCGATCATTCTCAACAACGGTTAGTTGCACTTTCTATACATCGTGTACAATAGCGCCATGCCTCCCGAAGATGAAACATTTCTTGATGTGGAGCCAGCACCCGAGCGTCTTAGAGCGCGAAGTCTCTCGGAGCGCGTTGCGAAAAATCCACTTCTTGTTCCTGGAGCGATTCTCGTCGGTGCCCTCATCATTGGTGTCTCTCTCATTATTGGTTTTTCACAGATGGGCGCGGGCTCCGGCTCACCAGGCACTCCTTCGGCCGCCGAGGTCAACATTGAGGACGTAAAAATAAGTGGCGAGCCGTATATTGGGAAGGAGAATGCACCGGTGGTGATGGCCTACTGGTCAGATTACCAGTGCCCTTTCTGCAAGGCATTTGAGGTGGGCGGTGTGCAGGGGATCAATGCCCCCGCTGTCCTCCCAGTCCTTATAAAAAATTACGTTGACAAAGGCACGCTCAAGATCGTGTTCAAGGATTTCGCATTCTTGAGCGAAGACTCTGACACTGCCGCACTGTGGGGCAGGGCGATATGGGATTTGTACCCAGGCAAGTATTGGGAATGGCGTGAGGCGATGTATCATGCGCAAGACGAAGAGCATGGAGGATTTGGCGATGCGGCCTCCATCCTTGCTCTTACAAGAAAGATTTCCGGTGTCGACGCGAATGCCGTGAAGGCGCGGGTCGTCGCACAAAAGGACGCATACACGAAGCTGATAGAAGCCGACAAACAGGAAGGCCAAGACTTTGGCGTGAGCGGCACACCCGGCTTCATCACGGGCACCCAGTTCATCGGCGGTTTTCAATCACTCGCCACCTTCACCGCCGCGATCGATGCGCAAATCAAATAGTTTCGTTTGACGAAATACCCTAAATAAGCTACAGTTGAGCCACGGGATGCCCCGGTTTGGGGCTTTTTCATTTATATGGAGATTAGAAATATAGCTATTATCGCCCACGTAGATCATGGTAAAACTACGTTGACTGACGCCTTGCTCAAACAGACGGGTGTGGGGGAGGAAGGAGTTTCCATGGATTCCAACGCACTCGAGCTTGAGCGTGGGATCACGATCTATTCCAAAAATGCTGCGATCCAATATAGGGGTACAAAGATCAATATTGTAGACACGCCCGGCCACGCCGATTTCGGCTCCGAAGTCGAGCGTGTGCTCCGCTCGATCGATTCGGTATTGCTCGTCGTGGATGCTCAGGAAGGTCCGATGCCGCAGACGCGCTTCGTCTTGAAGAAATCGCTTGAGCTCGGTTTGAGGCCGATCGTCATCATCAACAAGATAGACAAGCCAGCGGCCGATCCGGCAAAGACCGAAGAGCAAGTACTTGAGCTTTTTCTCGAACTCGGCGCCTCGAATGAGCAGGCGGATTTTCCAGTAGTCTACGCGATCGGCAAGCAGGGAATAGCGAAATTGAAATTGGAAGACGAATCAAAGGACCTGACTCCGCTGCTTGAAACAATACTAAAATTCGTTCCCGTTGCTTCTTCGGGCAAGTCAGAATTGCCAACGAGGGCGCAGCCATTTAATTTGGGCTACGATAATTTTCTCGGTCGACTTGCGATCGTGCGAGTGTATGAGGGCATTTTGAAGACGGGTGACAACGTCTTCGTCAAAAAGCCTGACGGCGAAACGCGCGCTGGTAAAATTACCAAAATGTATACTTTCAGCGGTCTGCAGAAGGTAGAAACGAGTGAAGTGCCTGCTGGAGACATTGCAATGATTGCTGGCCTCCCCGATATTTTCATTGGCGAAACGATCACGACTGACGAAAATGCAGAGCCTTTGCCGGCGATTGCGATTGACGAGCCCACCATCACCCTCAATTTTCTCGTCAATAATTCTCCCTTTGCCGGACGTGAAGGCAAATTCGTCACCTCGCGCCAGATACGCGAGCGCTTGGAGCGCGAGCTTGAGGTCAACGTGGGGCTTAAGGTGGATTTCGATGGTGACACTATGAAAGTATCCGGCCGTGGCGAGTTGCATGTCGCTATTCTCCTCGAGAACATGCGGCGGGAAGGGTACGAGATGCAAGTGTCGCAGCCGCAAGTTATCGTGCGAGAAGAGAATGGCAAGAAGCTGGAACCCTTCGAAGAGGTCATCGTGGATACGCCAGACACGTATCAGGGTGCCATCATAGAACGGCTCGGTACTCGGAAGTTTGTTATGAAGGATCTAAAGGTACACGAGAGTCAGGTGGGCGCTTCCCGCTCTAGCGTGCGGCTGATCTTCGAGGGTCCGACGCGCGGATTGCTCGGTTACCGCAATCAATTCGTACTGGATACCAAGGGCGAGGGCATCATGTCGTCGCGAGTAGTCGGCTTCGAGCCCTACGCTGGCGAAATAAAGAAACGCGCCGTTGGCTCGATGATCTCCATGGCGAGCGGGAAGGCGCTCGGCTTTTCGCTCTGGAATTTGCAAGATCGCGGAGTACTCTACATCGGCCCGGCGGTGGAAGTGTATGAGGGGCAGGTGATCGGCAACACCAGCAAAGGCGAGGAAATGTCGGTCAATCCCACCAAGGGTAAACAACTCACCAACATGCGCTCCAAGGGCACCGACGAAGCGCTCAATCTCGTGCCACCCTTCGAGTTATCCATAGAGCGCGGACTTGAAGTGATGGCCGAAGACGAGTATCTGGAGATCACGCCCACCAGCGTACGCCTACGCAAGCAGCAATTGACGGAAATAGATCGCTCGCGCGCGAAACGACAATAAAAAAGCCGCCGCCAGGACCAGGCCGGGCGGCAGCGAAACTTGTTTGCGCGCGAAGCATCTGGTGTGCTTCTTGCGCGCGTGGCTAGGCCGCAGCGGCGTCGGGCGTCGCTTCAGGGCCAGCGTCGAATTTGTCGCAGATGACATCATAGAGATCGCCGACGTTGGCGGCGTCGGTCACCCACTCATCTTCGATTTTTAGCGCATCTTTGCCGAGACCGAAGCGGACGCCGAGCTTTTCCTCGAGCCTCATGACGAGCTCGACAACGTCGAGCGAATCGAGCTTGCGGTTCGAGATGTCCGCCTTGAGGCCGTATTCGCGACCTTTCTCATTGAGGCCTTCAAGGATTGCGTCCTTGTTGTCCTCCTCTCCGATCTCTTCCAGAATCACCCGGAAGTCGTCCCAGGACAGCAGATGTTTCGGCATCATTCACTCCTCACGTTTATCAGGGATCACAGACCCCAGAGCTTTATAACATTTTTCCCGCTTCTGAGTAGCATAGAAAGTGATATCATTTGTCATATGAAAAAACCGACCCACCCGAATGACCGCAATCATTCGGTCGGGCGGGTGCCCGAGAATGAGGACGAGTGGAAGCAGATGCTCACACCGGAACAATACGCGGTGTTGCGCGAGAAGGGGACGGAGGCGGCTTTTACTGGTGAATATGTGCATGAGAAGGCCGACGGCACTTATTCGTGCGCTGCTTGCGGCAATCCACTTTTTAGCTCCGACGCCAAATTTGATTCTGGCACCGGCTGGCCATCCTTCGACCAAGCGCTTCCAGGCGCGGTGGAAACGCACCAAGACAACGATCATGGCATGATAAGAACGGAAATCACGTGCGGTCGTTGCGGCAGCCACCTCGGCCACATTTTCGACGATGGTCCGACAGAATCTGGAAAGCGTTACTGCATTAACTCAGTATGTTTAGATTTGGAAGAGAGATGATATATTAGGCGTATGCTCCGCGCGCCGTTCTACGATCCACTGAAAAGCTACTACGAAAATTGGGAACAGGGACCCTTCAATGCTTTCACCGATGGCGTGGTTCTTAAGCCCGAACAAGAGCAACGATTTAATTTTCTCGGCTACAAAATAAATTATCCGCTCGGTATTCCCGCCGGGCCACTTCTCAACAGCCGCTTTATGAAAGCGGCTATGGAGAAAGGGTTTGATGTGCCGGTATATAAGACCGTACGCACGCAAATAAAAGAGGCCAACGATTGGCCCAATGTCCTGCCGGTTGCCGTCGAAGGAGATCTCACGCTCCAAAAAGCAAAAGCGGGACTCACCGTAAAAGACGATTATACTGAACCACTTGCGATCACGAATTCTTTTGGCAATCCATCATACCCGGTAGAGGTCTGGCAAAAAGATATCGTGGAGACGGTTGCGTTTGCCAAGACGCGTCCCGGGCAGATCGTTGTCGGGATGGTCGAAGGAACGAGATGGAAACCAGAGAGTACCGACAAAGATTTTATTAATGACTGGGTTCTTGCGGCACAGCTCATGCAAGAAACGGGCGCGCATGCAATCGAAGCCAACTTCAGCTGTCCCAATGAAGGCGATCGCGTGAGTCGTTTGCTCTGTTTTGACGCAGAGATGTCACAGAAGATCGCTCACGCGATGAAGCAAAAGATCGGCGACATGCCGCTTGTAATCAAGATCTCGTACTTTGAAGATGAAAAAGAACTGCGTTCTTTGGTCGAAAATGTGGCGTCTATCGTCAATGGTATCTCTGCGATCAACACTATCCCAGCGCCGGTGTATAAAAAAGACGGCTCGCAGGCCCTCCCCGGCGGCCCGTGGCGTCTCAAGAGCGGCATTTGCGGCGCTCCGATAAAATGGGCGGGGCTCGACATGGTGCGCCGCCTCAAAAATTTGCGAGAAGAACTTGGCGCAAAGTACGCGATTGTGGGCGTAGGAGGCGTGACAACACCCAAGGATTTCAGAGAATACCGCGATGCTGGAGCAGATGTGGTGATGAGCGCCACAGGGGCGATGTGGAATCCGTATTTGGCCAAAGAGATCAAAGAAATGTATCCGGATGGATGAGAGAATTGTCGGCGAGATAAAGCTGCGCGCGCAGCGAGCGATAAAGGAGAAGGTATTTTCGGGCTGCGTTATAGGACTTATTCGCCCGAATAAGACCATAGTTATTTCGGTCGGAACCACAGACGGATCAGTTCCGGTGGTAGAAAACACTGTCTATGATGTCGCTTCGATTACCAAATCAATCCCCACCGCTTCACTTGCGTTGATGTTTATCGATCAAGGGAAGTTGTCGCTCGGTGATTTGGTCCGCAATCATATACCTGAACTACAGAACGATTACGACGCAACGGTTGAAGATTTGCTGATGTATCGGGTACGTGGGCCGCGCATGTCGCAACTCGCAGACAAAACTTCCGATGAAATCATTGAATATGTCTTTGCACACGGATTCGATGTTGTAGAAGGGGAGCCGCACTACGCAAACCTCCCAGCATTTTTGCTCGGGCTCATCCTCGAGCGTGTCGGTGGCGCGACACTTTCCGAACTGGCGCAGCGATATTTCTTTGACCCACTCAAAATGACCGACACAACATTTTTTCCCGCTCCTCTAACATCTTCCAAGACCCGCTCAAATCCCATCAAACCGATGCGACCGCATCGTTTTGATGGGATCCTAAGTCGCATTGCACCGACGGAAATTGTTGATGGTAGGGAAATCCGAGGCATCGTCCACGACGAAAGCGCCCGCGTCTTCGCCCGCTCTCGCAGGGCCGTCGGGCATGCCGGACTTTTCTCCACCGTTCCAGATTTGCTGAAATTTCTCGAGGCACCCCTGTTGAACAAAAAGGGGTTTACGAAACCCCTTTCAGATGGCGCACTGGATAACGAAAAGGGGTTTCGTAAACCCCTTTTTTCGGCTTTGGTTGAAGGAGCGCAGAAGGGTTTGGGATGGGAGGTGAATAGGGAATGGATGGGCAGGTATCGCAATGAAAAAACCTTCGGCAAGACTGGCTTCACCGGCACGAGTGTAGTTGTTGATATCGAGCGAGGAATCGGCTTCGTAATCCTCTCCAACCGCACCTACCCCCACCGCCCCGCCGACAATTCGGACATCAATCTATTCCGCATAGACATTGCCGATATTGTCTTTGGATAAACTCCTTTTTTACTGTATACAGATACATAGACTATGTGGAGGAATTGACCCATGGCGTATAGTGGTCGAATGAGGCATGAAGATCAGAAGGAACTTTGGGAACAGGAACATCGAACGCCAACTGCCTTAAAGCAGATGGATTCGAGCGACGCATCAAATAGCGTGCAAAAATTCTGGCAATTTCTGGTGGATGGTGAATTTCCACATGCGTCCGGGATTGAAATGGGGTGCGGCAAGGGGCGAAACCTCATCTGGCTCGCAGAACGAGGCGTGAGCATGAGCGGTTTCGACTTTTCTGATGTTGCGATTACTGAAGCCAAACGTCGCGCGGCGAAAGTGGAGGGAGCGTCCTTCCAAGTGGCGGATGCGACAGTACGGTGGCCATTCGATAAAGACTATTTCGATTTTGGCATCGATTGCTTTGCGTCGACCGACATTGAATCACCAGAAGGGCGAGCGTTCGCCATCGCTGAAATGCGCCGCGTTTTAAAGCCGGGTGGTTTGCTCATGACGTATGTATCGTCTACGGATGACGAATACCATAAGCAAATGATTCAAAAGTTTCCTTCGGGTGAGCGGAATACATTTCTGCAACCAACCGGCAAATTTGAGAAGGTGTATGATGAAGAGGAACTTGCACATCTCTTCACCGATTGGGAGATCGTCCGTAAAGAACGCATTGCCAAAACGACCGATTTTTTCGGCAAAGGATATGATTGCAACCACTTTTGGCTTGTCTTGAAAAAGCCGGTCTCGTGATTGAGCCCCTAGCGAAAGCCACTATAAGGCCGACGCAGGGGCTTTCGTTATTTTACAGTTACGCTCTTGGCGATGTTGCGGGGCTTGTCGACGTTGTGGCCGAGGGAGACGGCCATGTGGTAGGCGAGGAGCTGGAGGGGGATAATGGTCGTGATGGCGCTCGTTTCCTTTGTGTCGGGGACGTGGAGGTATTCTTCGAAGGCTTCGTGACGCTCGGGTGCGAGACCGATGACGGAGGCGCCGCGAGCGGAGACCTCATGCACAGCATTCAAGACGCTGGTCTTTACGTCATCGTTGGAAATGGCCACTATGACCGGCACGCCTTTTTCCATGAGCGTAATTGCGTAGTGCTTCAAGTCGCCGGCAGCAATCGCATGCGCATGGACGTATGCACCCTCGATTATTTTCACCATGCCCTCTTTGATTATTTGCAGGTTTTGGCCTTTACCGAGCAAGAAGATATGTTCTTTCTTCGAGAGTTTTTTGGCGAGCGTACGAATTTCGCCGATGTACTTTTTGTCCCCAATCATCTTTTCGATCACCCGCGCTGTCTTGAGTAAGTTCCTTTTTCCTTCCGCGAGCTTGCCCTCGACAGCTTTCGCGACGAGATAACCCCACGATATTTGTGAGATGAAAATCTTGGTTGACATCACGCAAATTTCCGGCCCGGCATTTGCCATAAAGGGATAGTCCGACATGCGCGTCATCATGCTGCCGGGCATATTTACCTGCGAGGCTATCGAGGCGCCTTTTTTCTTGGCATGTTCGAGTACGTCCAAGACATCCGCCGTCTCGCCGCTTTGTGATGGCGCGATGATGAGATCGCCTTTGCCGATCAACTTTTTGTATTCATTTGCCTCGGCACCTATAAGCTCCTTCGCTTTCAGCCCCGCTATCGAGCGAAGATAGTAAGCGGTTTGCGCCGCCGCCGCGCCTGCCGTTCCCGAACCAATGCAGTATATAACTCTAGCTTTACCGGCCGCGCGAGCTAGCGTTATATATCGTTTGTCGGATTCTGCGACTACCTGCCGGATGACAAAGGGAGCCTCCCCGACCTCCTTTTCCATAAAGTGCGGATGACCTTGTTTATCTACCGAGACGTCTTTGAGGAGGTTCTTTTCGAATACAGGTTTGAGTTTCTTGCCGCTCTCAATATTGAACATGGTGAATTTTCTCTCACGACACACGGCCATCTCGCCATTGTTGAGGACGAGAATTTTTGCCACATGAGGCGCAAAAGAGAATACATCTGAAGAAAAGTACAGTTCTTTTTCATTTTTTGAGATGCCGAGCACGAGGGGAGAGCCATTGCGCGCCGCGATCACATCACCATTCTGATCGAGCACGATAACTGTGTTGCGGCCATCTAATTCTTTGAATGCAACGCGAACTGCCTCTTCAAGCGACTTCGCCCGCTTGCGCTTATCTTCAACCAACCGCACGATAGACTCCGTATCCGTTTCCGAAACAAATTTGTACCTTTTTTTCGTTAATACTCTTTTTAATTGTTCGACGTTCTCAACGATGCCGTTGTGCGCCAGGACAAACGAGCGATCTGATGCGTAATGCGGATGCGCGTTGGGGACCGATACTTTGCCATGCGTGGCCCAGCGGGTATGTCCGATACCCACCGTCGCCTCCGGAAGCGACGGGCGCTCCTTCGCTACGATACCCACTTGTTTTTCTACTTTTATCTCATTTTCGTCGAGCACGGCAACGCCCCAGCTGTCGTATCCGCGATAATCCAGCCGGCGCAGGCCTTCCATCACGGCTTCAGCGGCATCGCGTTTTTCACCGACGTATCCAAAAATTCCACACATATGTAATTGTTTATCACTCCTAATATCCGAGCACAGCTCGATGGCACATTCGGCTTGCTAGCCTCAGTGTTTCCTCGCTCGGCGCTCGGTCAAAAGCGAACTCATTCGCTGAACATTTGGCCGTAGCGTTGCCACTACGTTTTTCCGTTCAGCGTCCCGGTAGAGAGTGCTACCGAAGGGTATCCGCAGATGTTATCGCGTTTGACGCGATGATCGATAATCCCTTTCCTCGTATCCGCAGCCGTTTCCTACAAGCCTAGAAATAGCTGGGCCACACGCTATTTACTACTAAATCGCTTTCCCATGAGAACGATACAACAAACGGGAGGGTAGAGCAAATGAAGAAAACAAAGCGGGCTCCTCTCTCCGGAGGAGCCCGCTGAAAGAACGCTAGCGTGCAATCCCTGGTGGTAGTACCCAACCGCCAGCCCCAACCCACCCAAGCATCGTAGAGCGTAGTTGAGGTGGTGCGTCTTTTCGTCCCACCAAGACTACGCAGGATTCGAAGATCGTCGCTCCAACGACTTCTTTTAAACCGTTTACGGCGAGTGTTGTTCCCGTTTCGACCAATGCGACACCGTAGAGATATTGCGGTTCCGCACAAAGAATTGTTTCGGCGGACTTGCAATCTACGATACGACGCCAAAGACCATATGTGTTGAAGAAGGCATGCGTTTGCCGCGGATATTCACTCACGATTATGGGTGGGAACTCACCCTCGCGCATATTACTTTGAGCCCGGAACTCCTCCCATGTAGAAACAGGATTATCACGTCGTGTGAACAATACGCCGCGCGTCTGCGTCGAAGCGAACTCACCCAATATTTCTATGTGATCCGACCCCTCTTCGAGCACAGTGTCTTTTCCCATGATTCCAAAAATGGCAGATCCGCCGTGAAGAAATTGCATGACCTGTTCACGTTTACAGAATATGGCATGCGAAACATCGCCAAGACCGTCAACCTTGCAGCGTATTTCACGAGGATCTTCTCGAATTACCTTGACTCCGCTTTTGGCGAGGATTTCGAGTACCTCTTGTTCTATGTGGCTCCCTTTAGGAAGGGCGATGGTGTATGACATTTTGTTTCCTCAAAGAGCTAGCTGTTTCCGGAACATCCGAGGCACAGCGAAAAACCCCCTCGCGGGAGGGGGCTGGGTTGATTATTCAAATCTATCAACGCAATCCTCTCCCGCGAGAGTGGGATGCGTGATGATGCAAGCGGCTTATGATAAGGCGGTAGCCGCCGAGTTCGCCCTGCAGCCATTTGGAGACGCGGGCGATGGTGGTGGAGCTCAAGCCCGTTTTCTTTTGTATCTGCGAGTAGGGGACATTGGCGGAGAGCAATTCGGCTGTCTGGAAGCGTTTGGCGAACTCCGCAATCTCTTCTTCTGTGAGAAGGTCGCGCAAAAATCGCTGCGCCTCGTCCACTGACTTTAGTGCCAGCACGGCGTCGATAAGAGCCTTATTTTCAGGTCTTTTCCAATTCATGCAGGCACTTTAGCAAAGTACAGTACTTTAGTCAAGTGGAGTAGTGTGTATATTTTGAATCATGCATTTCCAATAGGCTTATTCGTACGAATTAGCCTATCAATGGATTATGCGCGGTACTGTCCTTGCACGCTGGAAGATTTCTGCTAAAATAATCTCGTGAATTCAATACCGTCATATTTCTACATCCGAACTCGAGCCGCGTCTCTGATTGAGGCCGCTTAGAGCGTTGGTGATTTCCACAGAATCTTCCAAACGGCCTCGAAGGCCGTTTTGTGTTTATCAACTATTGCATCCGTAAGCACAGGTGATACTGTCCAAGATTATGAAAAAGGTACGGGTCGGAGTTGTCGGAGCCACCGGATATACGGGCGAAGAACTCGTGCGCATTCTGGTTGCTCATCCGAATGTCGAAGTCACGTATGTGTCCGGCAAAGAAGATAGGAGCGAAACGATACAGGATATTTTCCCGTACCTGCGCGGTAAGCTCGATCTCCCGTGCAACGCTTTTTCTGCGGATGAGGCGATAGCAAAAACAGAACTCGTCTTCCTCTGCCTCCCTCATACGGCCTCGATGGAAGTTGCTCCTCTCTTTCTCAAGGCCGGCAAGAAGGTGATAGACGTGAGCGCGGATTATCGCCTGCAGGATGTGCAGCAGTATGAAAAATTCTACAAAACAGCTCATACCGACGAAGCGAATCTCAAGGAGGCTATCTACGGCCTTCCCGAAATGAACAGGGAAAAGATCAAGTCCGCACAACTCGTCGCCAATCCCGGCTGCTATCCCACTGGCTCGATTCTCGGCATCCTGCCCGGGCTCAAGGCGGGTGTATTTGCGGCAGATTCGATCCAGATAGACGCTAAGAGCGGCGTGACGGGAGCAGGTAGAAAAGCCTCCAAAGAACTGCTTTTTTCGGAGGTCAACGAGTCGGTCAAGGCCTATAAACTTTTTGAGCACCAACATGTGCCGGAGATCGATCAGGCGTTTGCCACTGTTGCAGGGAAAAACGTCAATGTCATATTCGTCCCGCATCTCGTCCCGATAAATCGCGGTATTTTGAGCACGATCTACATAAAGCTCGCAAAGAAAGTAAGCACAGACGAGCTTCTCAAAATCTATCAGGACTTTTACGCCAATGAACCGTTCGTGAAAATCTACGAAGGCGGTCGCTTGCCGGAGATCAAGCACGTGGCACACACTAATTTTTGCGACATCGGCTTGCGCGTGCATGAGGAGAAAAAGCTTGCGGTTATAGTGACCGCGATCGACAATCTGGGCAAGGGAGCAGCGGGCCAGGCGGTGCAGAACATGAACATCATGTGCGGATTTGAAGAAACAAGTGGCCTATGAAAACAAAAGTAATTACCGGCGGCATTGCCGCACCCATCGGGTTTACCGCGAGCGGCATGCACTGCGGGATCAAAAAGAGAAAGTATGACCTCTCGCTCATCTATTCGGAAAGTCCCTGTGTCGCCGCGGGCGTTTTCACGACCAACAATGTCAAAGCCTCATGTGTGGTCGTAAACGCAAAACACCTTGCGGATGGCAAGGCACAGGCGATCATCGCTAATTCCGGCAATGCCAATTGCATGACGGGCCTGCGGGGGTTCGTGGATTCCGAAAAAATGGCCAAGGTTGCAGGGCGCGCGCTCGGCATTGCAGCGGGCGATGTGTGCGTCGCTTCGACCGGCCTCATCGGTAAAGCATTACCGATACAAAATATCGAGAAAGCGATCCCAGAACTTGTCAGTGCGCTCGACAAGAAGGGGAGCGCGGATGCAGCGATGGGGATCATGACGACCGACCACGTGCGCAAAGAGGTGGCCGTGGAATTTCTCATAGGCGGGAAGAAAGCACGCATCGGCGTTATCGCAAAAGGCGCGGGAATGATCCATCCACAGATGGCACTTCCTCATGCCACGATGTTGTGTTTCGTTTCGACCGATGTGTCCATCGCGCTCCCTGCTTTGCACGCGGCACTCGATGCGGCTACGCAGAACTCGTTCAACATGATCACTATCGATGGTGATATGTCGACCAACGATATGGTCCTTGTGCTGGCAAATGGCATGGCCGGTAATAAAAAGATCGTGAAAGGTTCTAAGGACCTTAAGGTGTTTACCGAAACGCTCGAACACGTGTTCCAAACGATCGCGCAAAGAATTGTCAGCGATGCGGAAGGCGCCACCAAATTCGTTGAGGTTGCAGTGAGAGGCGCCCGCAGCTTACAGGATGCTCGCAAGGCGGCACGTGGCATCGCCTCATCCAACCTCGTCAAAAGTGCGCTCTATGGGTCGGACCCCAACTGGGGCAGGATCGCCGCCGCTGTCGGCTCCTCGGGCGCGAGGGTAGACCAGTCAAAAATGATGATATATCTAGGCAAAGAACTCGCGGTGCAAAAGGGCGGTCCGGTCAAAAAAGCGCGCGGCATACTCGACCGCGTCTTCGCGAAGAAAGAGATACGCATTACGGTGGATCTCGGTCTTGGTCGCCACGCGGCTTCGGCATACACATGCGATCTTTCCAAGGCTTACGTTGAGCTTAATTCGGCTTATCATACTTAGCCTATTTTCTATGAACGAGATCATCCAAAAAGCAGAGGTGCTCATAGAGGCACTTCCCTACATCCAAAGTTTTTACGACAAGACGATCGTCATCAAGTACGGCGGTGCGGCGATGACCGACAATGCCATCCGCCGCAGCGTCCTGCAAGATATCGTATTCATGAATTACGTGGGCATGCGGCCGATTCTCGTGCACGGTGGTGGGCCTCATATCAGCAAAAAAATAGAGGAGCGTGGCGGCGAAGTAAAGTTCGTGCGCGGTTACCGGGTCACCGATGAGGCAGCGATGGAGGTGGTGGAAGACGAGCTCACAAAGATCAATCGCGAGATCGTGCAAGAGATCATTTCGCTCGGCGGCAGTGCGATCTCGCTATCCGGCAAGGACGACCGTCTCATCGAGGTGAAAAAACATGCCGACATAGATGGCGAAGACATTGGGTTCGTCGGCGAGATCACCAAAGTCAACAACGACGTCATCCAGAAAATGATCACGAGCGACATCATTCCGGTCATTGCTCCCATCGGCATCGGAGCAAAAGACGGTCAGAGTTACAATATCAACGCTGATCAGGTGTCGGCCGAAGTAGCGCGCAGCTTGGGCGCCCAGAAGCTCGTACTCCTCACGAACGTGCGCGGTATCTTGAAGGATATGAAAGACCCGGCCTCGCTCATGCCACATGTCACGGTCGCGGAGGTAGAAGAACTCCTCCGATCCGGCGTTGTTGCCGGAGGCATGATCCCCAAGGTGAATGCCTGTATCCGCGCGCTGGACCGTGGCGTGAAAAAGACGCACATTATCGACGCGCGGATAGAGCACGCCATTCTGCTGGAAATATTTACTGACACTGGCATCGGCACGGAAATTGTTAAGAAATGAAAGTCATGAACAACAAACAAGTTATCGGGCTGTACAACAGATACGTCATGCCGACGTACGCTAAAATTCCACTCCAGATCGTGCGCGGCAAGGGCACTTACGTCTGGGACGAGAAAGGGAAAAAATATCTGGATTTTTTCCCCGGCTGGGGAGTCTCCGGGCTCGGGCATTGTCCGCCGCGCGTTGTGAGAGCCATTCAGAAGCAAGCAGCGACACTCATCCATCTCGCCAACAACTACTACCACGCCCCACAGGCACTCCTCGCCGAGATGCTCATAAAACACACGTTCGCCGGCAAAGTATTCTTTTGCAACTCTGGCGCAGAGGCCAACGAAGGCGCGATAAAGCTAGCGCGCAAATTCGGCAAGAGGAAGCGCTATGAGATCATCACGATCGAAGGATCGTTCCATGGTCGCACCCTCGGCGCGCTCACGGCAACAGGCCAGAAAAAAATACAGGACGGATTCGCGCCCCTTCCCAAAGGTTTCGTGCACGTGCCGTTCAACGACCTCGCAGCGCTCAAGCGGGCTCTCTCTCGCCGCACAGTCGCTATCATGCTCGAACCAATTCAAGGTGAAGGAGGTATACGCGTTGCCGACAAAAAATATCTCGCGGCGGTGCGCAAGCTCTGCGATAGCAAGAACATGCTCCTCATATTCGATGAAGTGCAGAGTGGCATGGGGCGTACAGGAAAAATGTTCTGTTTCAAGAATCTCGGTGTCGTCCCCGACATTCTCACGACCTCCAAAGCGCTGGGGAGCGGTGTGCCCATCGGCGCCTTTATCGCGCGCAAAAAAATCGCCGACACCTTGCAGCCCGGCACCCACGGGACGACATTTGGTGGGAGCCCGCTTGTCGCTGTGGCGGCACTCGCCACTTTTGAGACCATCGAAAAAGATGGGCTTCTGAAGAATGCCGAGCGGATGGGAGTGTACCTCATTGCGCAGCTCCATGCCCTCAAGAAAAAGCACACCGTCATCAAGGAAGTGCGCGGCATCGGTCTCATGACCGGCATCGAACTCTCTATCCCTAGCAAGCCCGTGTATGAGGCATGCCTCAAAAAAGGGTTGCTCATCAACTACACGCAGAACACCGTGCTGCGCATCATGCCGCCACTCATCGTCACCAAAAAAGAAATCGACCAGGCCATGAAAACACTAGACGGAGCGTTGACGATTATTCACCGATGAAAATGTTGGATCCACAGCTTTTTGAAAAAGGGAAGCGAGATCGTGGAGAGCGCGAAGCCGATGACGGGGACGAAGGCGCTAATCCATGGATTGGGCACGTGAATGATGGTGAGAAAAATACCGACGATGATGTAGGTGAAGAGGGCAATGAACTCGCTTCGCGTCCAAGAGGTTTCCCATGCCTTATCCGCCTCGACGTTTTTGTTGCGAGCTTCTATCTCTGCAACGCGTTCTTCTAAAGTGTCCATAAAAGTTATATAACAAAATAAAACCCCGGTGGCTAATGTAAGCCGTTACCCCACAAAAATACCACCGGGTTCGCGAGTCCGAAGACCAGCTACTTATAGGCCCCGTCCACTGCGGTAAACCTTTCCCCGAGGTCGCAACCCCGGGCGCATGCGGGATTAGCCAGGAAAGGGATTTGAAATCCCCGGCTGGTTATCCCCCACAGCAAACTGAGTCCGCCCCCGCCTCATTTCTTACAGCGAGAGTCGATCCTCACAGGCATCGGCTAGTAGACCCTCCTTCAACGAGTTAGATCTAGCAGCGTTTCCTGCTTCGGTTCCTACCGAAGCGAACGATACAGGAGGGTGTTTTTATTGCAAGCTTATATTTTGATGATCTTCTCCCACGACCGGCCCGCCACGCCGAAGTGACCGTACGCGGCTGTGGCGCGGTAGATGGGCCGGCGCAGATCGAGGCGTTCAATGATGGCGGCGGGGCGGAAATCGAAATGTTTGTTGACGATGCTGGTGAGATTTTTTCCCTTATCATCGAAGGCTTCCACCATCACTGGCTCCGCGCGGCCGATAGCGTAGGCGACCGACACCAGCACTTTTTTGCCGTAGCCGCCCGCCACCAAATTTTTTGCAACAAAGCGGCACATGTAGGCTGCGGAGCGGTCCACCTTGGTCGCGTCTTTGCCGGAGAAGCAGCCGCCACCGTGCGGCACGAGACCGCCGTAGGTGTCGACTTGTATCTTGCGACCGGTGAGACCGGCGTCGGCCATGAAGCCTCCTTGGATGAACTGTCCAGTGGGATTGACGAGTATCTCGACATCCTTCAGCGAACCGAGTACGGGACGGAAAAGGTGTTTGATGAGCATTGCACGTATCTCATCTTGGCCGACCTTCGCGTCGTGCTGGGTCGAGCAGAGTGCATTGATCACAGTACCTCTCTTGCCGGGCTTGCCGTTGCCCACGACGACCTGCGTTTTGCCGTCGGGGCGGAGCCACTTCAGCACTCCCTCACGGCGCAGCTTTTCGAGCCGTCGCGCGAGGGCATGCGAAAGGACGACGCCGAGGGGGAGCATTTCTTTGGTCTCGTTGGTGGCATAGCCGTACATGATGCCCTGGTCTCCCGCGCCGCCCACGTCGACGCCCATCGCGATATCGGGGGACTGCTGCGCCACGCGCACGATGACCTCAATCTTCTCTTTGTAGCCGATCTCGCGGTAGACCCTGCGCGCGATCTTTTCAAAATCTACTTTCGCCTTCGTCTTCACTTCGCCGCCTATCATGAGGGTGCCGTGGCTGCCGAAGGTCTCCACTCCCGAGCGACTAAATGGGTCTTGCTCGATCATTGCGTCGAGGATCGCGTCGGATATTTGGTCACAGACTTTGTCGGGATGACCCGAGGTGACGCTTTCTACGGTGTACCTTTCTAATAGATGAAACATAGGATAGGTTTTAGGGATTAGGTGATAGGGGTTAGTAAAATGCGAATACTTATTACGAAAACGCTCCCCATACGGGGAGACATCTTCGTGTATCTTCCCAAAAGGGACCGGAGAGCACCTTACACCACTATGGGCAGGTTGCTGGCGGATCCAACGGGACGGAGCCCTCACCGCACTCTTGATACTTTTCACTTGCCTTCGGGCATGCTACCAATTGTGTTTTTGCAGCGCAAGTGGATAATGCACTCATGCGACAAATAATACTGGCGTCAAGTTCCAGGTGGCGGCCCATTATTCTGCGCAAATCTGGCATTCCATTCACCATTGAAGGCAGTGGCTACGAAGAGGACATGTCTCTCAAGCTCTCGCCAGAGCGGCTGGTCAAGAAGTTTGCGCTGGCAAAAGCGATGGCGGCCGCCAAGCGGCATCCCGGAGCGATCGTCATCGGCGCCGACACGGTGCTCATATGCGGTGGCAAAGTCCTTGGTAAACCATGGACGAAAAAGCAGGCGACGGCGATGTTGAGACAATGGAGTGGCAGACAAGGCCGCGCGCTCACTGGGCTTGCGATCGTTGACCAAGGTGGGAAGCGGCACGTCGTCCGTGTCGCGCAAACGCGGATATTTTTCCGTAAACTTTCCGCATCTAATATCGCAAACTACGTGGCGACGGGGGAGCCGATGAGCGGCGCGGGCGCCTTCACCATCATGGCAGGTGGCGCCTCTTTTATCCGCCGCATCGAAGGTGATTTTTACAATATTGCGGGTTTGCCGCTCGCGCTGCTCGTGGAAGAACTCAAAAAATTCGGCATTGGTACATGAAGCAGCGCGTTGCGGATACTCCAAGAAAGGTATACAGTTTGCGGAATTATGCGATCCGGTAGCCTTAAAAAGGTGGTCCGCATTGGCGGCGGCAGTGGTGGCTTTACGCTCTTGCGCGGTCTCAAGGAATTTCCGCTCGACATCACCGCGGTCTTCACCTCCTTCGATTCAGGAGGTTCTGCCGGTATTCTCCGAGACGAGCTCGGGGTGTTGCCGCCCGGCGATGTGCGCCGCGGCCTTCTCGCGCTTGCGGATGAGAAACAAGCCGAGATTTTACGCGAGCTCTTGAATTTCCGCTTTGAGAACGGTAACAGTTCGTTGCATGGGCATAGCTTCGGCAATCTCTTTCTCGTCGCACTCTCCTCCATCTATGGCGGTGAGATCGAAGGCATCCGCAAAGCATCCGAGCTCCTCAATATCAAGGGCAAAATTTTCCCCGTCTCGCTCGACCAATCACAAGTGCACGCCACTCTTGAAGACGGTACCGAGATTGTGGGGGAGACTAATGTGGACATTCCCAAGCACGATGGCAACCTCAAGATCAAAAAAGTGTTTCTCGATCCGGCGGCGCGCATCTATGAGGGTACTGACAGGGCGATCCGAGAGGCAGACCTCATTGTGATTGGGCCGGGCGATCTCTATTCGTCGCTCGTCCCCACCCTGCTCACGACTGGCATGAAGGAAGCACTAGCTGCTTGCCAGGGTAAGACGGTGGTAGTGTGCAATTTGATGACCAAATGGGGGGAGACCAACGACTTCAAGGCCTCGGACATGGTACACGAGCTTCTAAGCTACAGCGGGCTGCAAAAATTTGACTACGCAATTTGCAACACGAAGGAGATAGATGCCAAACTAGCCAGAAACTACGCAAAAGAAAAGCAGTACCCAATGGTGTGCGACGAAGCACTTTCACGCTATGCTACCAAGGTGATCACGGGCGATTTTTTCCTTGCGGCCGACATTGCACGGCATGATTCAGAAAAATTGGCCCGTGTAATTTCCGAGCTTTGAAATCGTCTATGCACCGATGCTTAGGGTCATGATGAATACGCGCACATGGTGGTGGATCATTGTCGCTCTGTTTGCCGTCATCGTAGGTATGATGGTACTCCTTTTCGTGATGCCCGCGCCGAGGCGCGCGGCCGAAGTGCCGGTCGCAACGACAACGCCCAACGTTCCAGTAGTTGTTGCGGAGCCTGATATCAGCGGGACCGAGCCACTCTCCGCCAAAGTTGCGGTCATGACGCCAAAGCCAGATGCCCATGTCGGTCACACCTTTGATATCGAGGGAAAAGCGCCCGGCGGGTGGTTTAATGAAGCGCAATTCCCGATGCAAGTGCGTGACAAAGATGAAAACGTCATTGGCCGAGCCCGTGGGGGAGCGCAGGGGGAATGGATGACAGAAAAATTGGTAGTGTTCAAGGCGACGATGCACATCGAGGAGACGTACCATGGCCCCGCCACACTGATTTTACTGAAAGACAATCCGTCCGGCCTGCCAGAGAATGATGACTCGATCTCCATCTCGATTGTAGTGGATTAGTGCTACGATGGCCGCATGATGTTGGCAAAGTTCGCAGGTCGTCGAGAACGGGCTCGGAAAATAGTCGTGTATTTAAAAAAATATTACCCCAAGCCAAAGAGTGAACTGAAATATCACACACCAATCCAATTTGTGGTTGCAGTGATGCTTTCTGCCCAGTGCACTGACAAGGTGGTGAATCGGGTGACCGAGACGCTCTTCAGAAAATACAAAACGGCCCTCGACTTTGCAGAAGCAAAACCGCAAAGGTTTGAGAGAGAAATTTCGTCAATTCCTTTTTTTCGCAACAAAACGAAAGCGATCATAGGTGCCGCGAAAATCATTGCAAATGATTTTCGCGGCGGAGTCCCGCGTACAGCACACGAGCTCCAGAAATTGCCAGGTGTGGGGTACAAAACCGCGCACGTGATTCTAGGCGAATTGTTTGACACATGGGAGGGGATACCCACCGATACCCATGTGCGTCGCTTCGCGATGAGGTTTAACCTCACTGATAGCGAGGATCTCAACAAGATCTCGAAGGAGCTTGAAGCACTCATACCGAAAAAAGACTGGAAGTACGTCAACAACGGCCTTGTGCTCTACGGCCGCTACATCTGCCCGGCGCGCAAGCATGATTGCGCACAGCATGGATTGACCAAGCTTTGGAGAGAGGCGGCGAATCGTTGGCCTAAATCAAAATAACGTATGAAAACGATCGTCAATAATCTCGCAGTGGAATATCTCGATGAGGGGAGTGGCCCGCCCATTCTGATGCTACATGGCTGGGGCAACACGATGCGGTATCTCGATACCCTTTGCAATGAGCTCAAAGACTGTCGAGTCGTACGGCTCGACCTTCCCGGATTTGGTGATTCAGAAAAAGCGCCTGCGCCATGGAATGTAGAAGACTACGCACGATTCATAGAAAAGTTTTGTGAGAAATTGCAGATCAAACCACGCGCCATGTTTGGCCATAGCTTTGGCGGACGGATCTTGACCAAAGGCGTGGGTGAAGGCATTTTGCATCCGGAAAAGATCATTCTGGCTGCTTCAGCGGGCGTTGCGGATCGCAAGACCAAGCGCAACATGCTCTACGCGAGTATCGCAAAAATTGGCAGGTATGTGCTTGCGCCCTTCTCGGAGAAACTGTACCAGCGCGCGCGGCATGCGCTCTACAACATGACCGGAAGCGACTACCTCACGACCGGCAAAATGTCGGAGACGTTTCTCAAGGTGATCCGAGAGGATTTAAGTCCGTGCGCCACAAAAATCGCAACCCCAACGCTGCTCATATGGGGGGCCGATGACGCAGTCACGCCTCTTTCAGAGGGGAAAAAGCTCAATGAGCTCATCCGTAATTCAGTGCTTCACGTCATCGCGGGTGCGGCACATTTCGTGTATCGAGATAATCCAAAAGAAGTTGCGCGTCTTATTCGGGAATTCGTATGAAACGGTTCATCTCTCGTTTTTCACTGGAATACGACCGTTCGCTTCTCTACATGTTGCAGGCGAGCGAGTATAATCTGCGCGATTATTTTGCGTGGTATCGACGAGTGCAAGATTTTCGCGCCGTCCAGAAACGGAAAAAATTGGTCTGGACAATTAAGGTGAAGGCACTGTTAGCGATGGAATGGGCCTGTATTGCGGCCGTGATTATTGTCGGTATATATGCCGTGAACGACTATCCGCTCCTGCTTGGACTTGCTGTCGTCCTTGTCTTCGTGGGATGTTTGACCTTTGCGCTGCCCTACCTCCTAGCGCTCTTTGTTTTTGTGGGGCAGTTAGTGCAGGAGCCAGTGGAGATGACTCTGATTAATAGAGCAAAGGCTACACTAGCGAAGCACAAAGGGTTCAAGATTGCGATCGCGGGCTCCTATGGCAAGACCAGCATGCGTGAGATTTTGCGGACAGTTTTGTCTGAAGGCAAAAAAGTAGCAGCACCCGGAGGGAGCGAGAACACGCCGATTGGGATTGCACGATTCATCGCGCAACTAAAAGGCGACGAGGATGTGCTCATTTTTGAGCTTGGCGAATACTATCCGGGCGATGTGAGAAAGCTTGCACGCATGGTGCAACCCGATCTTGGTGTCATCACGGGCGTGAATGAGGCACACCTTTCGAAATTCAAAACAATTGAGGCAGCTGCGAGTACGGTATTTGAATTGGCTGATGTACTCGGTAATGCGCCGCTTTATGTAAACGGGGAAAATGAATGTGCAAAAAAGGAACAAAGAGGAGGCATGCTTTTTTCTCGTGAAGGACTAGATGGGTGGAAAGTAGTTGCGCCGCAGACGAGCCTCGACGGCACTTCATTTACACTTGAGCGCGGCAATGTGCGCATCAACGCGCGCTCGAAATTGCTCGGTCTGCACCAGATCGGGCCGCTCACGGCTGCTGCGCACATCGCGATGCACCTCGGCTTGACGGTGGCGCAGACTGAAGCGGGCATCGCGAATACCAAGCCATTCGAACATCGACTGGAGCCGAAAGAAGAGGGGGGCGTCGTCACGCTCGACGACAGCTACAACGGCAATCCCGATGGTGTGAAAGCTGTGATTGAATTTCTCGCTTCGCTCAAGGATCGACGCCGCTGGTATGTCACGCCGGGCTTGGTAGAAATGGGAAATCGGAGCGAAGAAGTTCACCGAGACATCGGCAAGCAGCTTGCCGAAGCAGGCATCGAAAAAGTAGTCCTAATAAAAAATTCCGTTACGCCGTGCATAGAAACGGGCCTCAAAGAAGCGAATTACAAGGGCGAGATCACTTGGTTCGACGACGCTCTCAAATGCTACGAAAGCTTGCCGCACATGACGGCAGCTGGCGATGTTGTACTATTACAAAACGACTGGCCGGATCAGTATGCATAAGATATGAAATCCATCGCGGTCATATTTGGAGGCAAGAGCGCGGAACATGACGTTTCTATCATTACGGCTCATACGCCGATTATTGATACTTTGGAGGCTAGCGGCAAGTTCGACGTCTGGCCAATTTATATCACGAAAGAGGGGAAGTGGTACTGCGACAAACGGATGAACGACCTTTCATTCTTCAAAAATCCAGCATACGAGGATGAGTTGAAGAGTTGGAAGACGGTAGATATTTCAGTAAACGATGGCTTCACGATCATCTGGCCGGGGCTGATGCGCAAAACGCAAAAAATTGACATCGTATTTCCCTCGATGCACGGCACATACGGCGAGGACGGATCGCTCATGGGATTGCTGCGCATGGCAAATGTGCCGTTCGTCGGATGCGATATGTTTGCCTCGGCGGTGGCGATGGATAAGGTTTTGACCAAACAGGTAGTAGCCGCGGAAGGAATGCCCATTGTCCCCTACGTCTGGTTTACGAAAAGCCAATGGAATAAAGAAAAAGAGGTGCTGATGAGGGAAATAAAAAAATTAGCATTTCCGCTTTTCGTCAAGCCAGTCCACCTCGGCTCATCCATTGGCATGGCCAAGGTAAAGGCTGAAAAAGAGTTGGAACAAGCCATCGACGTGGCTTTGCATTACGACAATAAAGTTCTGGTCGAAGAGGGCATTGACCCGCTGATCGAAATCACATTGCCAATCATGGGCAACGATGAGATTCGCTGCGCGCTTCCCGAGCGTCCGCTCAACAAAACGGATTTTTTCGATTTTAATGATAAATACCTTTCGGGCGGCAAAAAAGGTGGCGGGAGCGTCAACAGCGAATATAGTGAGATTCCTGCCAAGATCGAGGAAGACCTAACGAAGCAGATATTAGACCTAGGGACGCGTGTCTATCGCGCGCTTGATTGTGGTGGCATCGCACGCGTCGATTTTCTCATTCATGCGGAGACAAAGACGGTGTACGTGAACGAAGTCAACACATTGCCCGGGAGCTTGTATGCTCACAATTGGAAAAAGGCGGGAGTGTCCAACATGGACCTCGTACTTGAGCTTGTAAAGCTCGCGGAAGAGCGTTTTGCCGCGCAAAAAGACATCACCCACGCCTTCCAATCCGACATTTTGAAGAAAGTAGGCGGGCCAAAGGTTCAAACCTAGCGATCCTTACTTGTTAATTCAATTGAATAAGCAAATAAGGATTCGGTACTTGCATACCATCTGACTTGAGCGCACCATGGGGGTCATGGTAGAGAAGCAGAAACAACGGGTAGCAGTGTTTGACGTAGATGGAACCATTTTTCGCTCGAGCCTCCTTATAGAGCTCGTCAACGCGCTTATTCAGAACGGAGCGTTCCCGGCCAGCGCACGGAAACTCTTTGAACATGAACAAGAGCTCTGGCTCGATCGAGAGGGCGACTACCAGGCGTACATAGACGCGGTCGTGAAGGCATTTCGCAAACACCTCAAGGGCGTGCACTACGGGACGCTCGCCGATTGCGCCAAGGGGGTGGTGGATGCACACTGGAAACACACGTACCGCTATACGCGCGACTTGCTAAAAGAATTAAAATCGAAGGACTACTTTTTGCTCGCGGTCTCGCACTCACCCAAAACCGTGCTCGACAAATTCTGCCCGCGGCTTGGTTTCGATAAAACGTATGGGGTAATCTACGAAACGGGCCCGCAAGACCTCTTTACCGGCGAAGTGATTGAGGAGCATCTCATCGCCAATAAAGCCAACATCGTGAAGCGCGCAGTAGAAAAGGAGCATTTGACGCTTGCTCACTCGATCGGGGTAGGTGACACGGAGAGCGACGTGCCATTCCTCGAAATGGTCGCCAAGCCCATCTGTTTCAATCCCAATCAGAAATTGTATCGGCAGGCGAAACGACTGGGCTGGAAAGTGGTCGTCGAACGCAAAGATGTTGTTTATGAGCTATAAGTGAGAAGTTAAAAGTGTTAAGCAAAAAGTACAAGGTAAAAGTGAAAAGTTTTCGGCAAACGGTTTGGGATCATTACAAAAAACATGGCCGGTATGATTTGCCGTGGCGCAAAACCACCGACCCATACAAAATTCTTGTATCAGAAGTAATGCTGCAGCAGACGCAAGTGCAGCGGGTGATTGAAAAATACAAAGAGTTCTTGAAAGTATTTCCAAATGTACGTCGCCTCGCGCGAGTGCCGCTGTCCGAAGTTCTCAAAGTGTGGAGCGGGATGGGGTACAACAGACGGGCCAAGTTCTTGCGCGATGCGGCGAGAGTAATCGTGGCAAAACACAAAGGCAAAGTGCCGCTTCTTTACAGTGACCTTGTCGAACTGCCGGGCATCGGCCCCTACACTGCCTCCGCAGTACGCGCCTTCGCCTTCAACGAGCCCGATATTCTCGTTGAAACCAACATCCGCGCCGCCTTTATTCATCACTTTTTCGCTCATACACCGAAAGTACGCGACCGCGTAATCTTAGTGTATGCCGAAAAAGCAGCACCGAATGGCAGTCCGCCAGCTGGCGGACCGCGGGAATGGCACTGGGCGCTCATGGATTATGGAGCGCATTTAAAACGTTCGGGTGTGCGTAACAACCATCGCAGTGCGCACTACACGCGGCAGTCGAAATTCGAGGGAAGTTTGCGGCAGGTGAGGGGAGAAGTTATTCGTGTGCTTACACACGAACGAATGACAGAGCGGCAGTTGATGAAGAGGATGAAAGGGGAGAAATGGGAAGCGGTGCTGGAGGGATTGGCGCGGGATGGGTTGATTGTCCGCCGTGCCGGACCCGCCTCTGGCGGAAAAAAGATGAAGTGGAGGATTGCGTGATATGACACTCTAACACGCGGTCGCGTATTAGAGTGTCATACGTTCGAGGTTGCATAAAAAGATGAATCCCGACCACTTACATCGCGTTAGCGAATGGGTCGGGATCGCAAGTCGGAAAGCCAGGTCAGTCCTCTTTCTTTATCTGGCGCGCTAAACGAGTTTTCCGCCGGGCTTCGACACGTCGGCGCAATTCATCGAGCGGCAGCGCTAGGGCTTCCTCCGTGAGGCGTTCAATCTCGCGCTCGTGCCTCTCTCTGCGGACTTGAGTTAAAGAAACTTTCGGGAGGCTGTTTTTGATGTATGGTGGCTCAACTACAAGCTAAAAGTCAGAATATTTACTATGCGAATTAAAAAAAGGCGAAAATATG
>Ga0209542_10004984_pt1 | contig 26908 bp, 33 predicted proteins | sample RifCSPhighO2_01_FD_184028 | JGI IMG/M metagenome (GOLD analysis project Ga0209542, IMG submission 184028) | Soil microbial communities from Rifle, Colorado - Rifle CSP2_plank highO2_0.1 (SPAdes) (version 2) | ecosystem: Environmental > Terrestrial > Deep subsurface > Rock core/Sediment ...
GATATCAAACTTAGCAAACCATACAATTTTCTTGGATTTTGATACCCTATTTATTAAGTAGAATCCTGTTAAAACAGGTTCTAGTAGTTTCTACTTCATAAGGATCGGTTTAAAATCGGAGCTTCAGTAACACAAGAAACCTTTAAATATTGGTAAATTAATAAAGATTTATGCAAAATAAAAGAGGTCAGGCAGCTTTAGAGTTTTTGATGACTTATGGGTGGGCTATTTTAGTAGTTCTTATTGTAATTGGTATTTTATGGTCATTAATCGGGAATCCTGCCGACATATTAGGAGACAAATGTATCTTACCTGCTGGCTCTACTTTGTTCTGTGAAGATCAGAAGGCAGAGGTAGGGGCTGTAACTTTATTAATAAGAAATGGCTTAGCTGAAACCATTAATGTAAATGCAATAGAATTAGTTGATAAGCAATGCAAAGATATTACCTTTACACAACCAACTATTGTTCCTGGCGGAGCAACAACATATATAGTAGAATGTGAAAGTATTCAACAGGGGGAATATTTAAAATCTTCTTTAAAAATATCTTACGATGTTGTTGGGGGATTAGCTAATAAGACTGCTACTGGAAGGTTATTGCTTAAGGCTAATTAATTTTCTTCTGGGAAGCATAATTCAAAATAAGGACATTTGCCTGTTGACCATTTGCAAAATCTTCCTATTTTTTGAGGATAATCTTCTTGATTTTCTGATGTTGTTTTTGATTTTACTATATTAATTTTTTCCTTTGCTTCACTTATATCTGAGCCTGTTATTTTCACTTCTCTTTCACCAAATTTGAAGAAGAATAATGATGCTGAAGACAATGGCTTGTTGAATTTTTCATTGAATAATATTGAGTAAATGCCTAGCTGAGTTTTATAATCTTCAGTTATATCATCTCTTGAGCTTGTTTTGTAGTCTATTATTTTATCATCATTTATTACGTCTATTATTCCCTTTATGCCTAATTTTTCTGATTCTATTGTAAATTCTCTAATACCTTTCATGCTGTTGAAGGTTGTGTTAATATCTAATATATTTTGTTTTAATTTGTTTGTTATATGTTTAACGAAGTTTAGAGCCATTTCTTTGCTCTCATCAAAATATGAATTTATTATAGCTTGGTCTAAATTTAAACTTTTTATTGTTGGAAGATTTTCATTCCATACCTTGTTTAGAAGATCTAAGGCAATTATCTTTAATTCGAATTCGTAATTTTCTGAAAGTTCTTTTATACTAAATATGTTTTCTACTACTTTGTGCAGTATTCTACCTCTAATCAGGACAATATCTTCTGGGGGAATAAGCCTTTTGATGTATCTGTAGTAGTATTTTCTTGGGCATAATAGGTAGGTGTTAATTGAGGATGGGGATTGAACTCTTATCATATATTCAATGAAAAGGCGGAATTTATATAAATATAGTTTTTTGAGTATATAATATGATTGTGAATAAAACCAAAAATTTAGTAATTGCTAATAATGTTAAAGTTTGTGATAGTTTTTTATCAAGATTGAGAGGGTTAATGTTTACTCGTAAATTGAAAGATGATAGTGCTTTAGTTTTAGTGTCTGAAAATGAATCTCTAGTTTCAAGTGCTATACACACTATGTTTGTTTTTTATACCCTAGATGTTATTTGGTTGGATAAGGATTTCAATGTGGTTGATAAAAGATCAAATATAAGACCTTTTACTTTGTCAATAATACCTAAGAAACCAGCTAAATACATTATAGAGTTAAAAGCTAATAAATCAAATAATATTGAGTTAAATGATAAATTATCTATAGATTTTTCTAATGTAATATCCAAATAACATTAAGATGCTTATTATTATGTTATAAAAATTAAAAACAGGAAATGGCTGTTCTTCTGGTATTCCTTCTTGGACATCAGCTGTTTGTGGGGGCTGTTGGCATTTACCTTCGATACATCTAAACTCTGAATTTTGTGAGATACATGTTGCATCACTCGAGCAGGAGGTTACTATTATGATGTCTTCAACACATATATTATTCCTACAAATTTCGTTTCCACTACAACCTACGTTAGTAATACATTCAACACAATTTCCATTTGTGCTACAATACTGTAAACCAGTAAATCTGTCACATTGGTCATCGTCATTACAACCAACACAGTTTCCATTTGCTAGGTTACATCTTGGGGAATTTGGGCTTGTGCAATCATTGTTGTTGTCGCATTCATCATCACCTCCACCCCCTGTAGTAACTTCTATTTCTTGGGATTCTATTGCATATGCTAAAGAGGAAAATAAAATAGTTAAAATCAAGATACAAATTATTGGTATTAATTTTTGTTTTATCATGGTGTTGATGATATTGTGGCGTCGAATATTATTCTTGATGGCCCAACTGGTAACGGTGTTGCATCATCACCATTTGGATTTGGATCAGCTGAAGGGGAAGGAATGTCAAGTATCCTATAATTGGCACTGCCTGTAAATACATTTCCATTTATTGTTAATATATTTGTTGATGATGGAAAATCGATTTTACTTGCTATTGTTTCTTTGTTATCTGCCAAATTAATTACTGGCTTGCCTTTACCTTGGAAAAAGTCCCTTATACGCTTGAATTTTGAAAAGTCTACTAATTTTGTTTTTTTATTACTCGCCTCGTTTTTTAATATTAAATCAAGATCTGCCTGTTTGCCTGCACAATTACCTCTAGCTTCAACATATGTTTTTAAATTAGTCCCTTCATTAACATTAGAAGTTACTGTAGTTCCAGACTCATGGCGCCATTCTGCCTTTGTTATGATGCAATTATTAGTATCGGCACAATTATTGTTTTGGCATGTTTGGGTTGCTGGGCATTGAGAATCTGTAGAGCATGTTACAGGAGCCACTAAGCTTCCTGAAGTGCAGCATATTTTTTTTGTTGGAAACTTAGTGCAATCTCCAACTATTGCGTTTGTGTCTCCAGACATTGAAAATAAGCATGTTTCTTCATCTAAGCAAGCTGTTTTTGATGCACAATTAACAGTTACAGTTGAGATGAATTTTAATAGATTATTATATAGTGGTGTAATGGTATTAAATAATTCTGAATGTGCATTTGTAGTTGAACTTAATCTTAGATACCCATTTGCTGTATCTAAACCAGTGCCTGTTAGTATTTGTGTTGCTGTAACTCTATTGTTTGCACTTTTACAACATACCTTATTTGAGTAAGCATTTACTGAATCTGGTGTGCTTGCGTGTCCTGAATCTGCGAATTTTAAGATAGTTATTTCATCAGTATTACATGTTGTTCTTATATTACAAGATAGGTCTCCAGTTGCAAGAACAAAGCTAGCAAAAGTTAAGACAATTAATACTAATATCAATAATAGCTTCATTTTACCTCTTTTTACTTAAATTCAATTAATTCTGCTATATAAAAATATTTCCAAAATCTTTATTAATAATGTTAAAGTAAGAATTGTATGGTATTAAAGGATATTATTGTTCAGGGGATGAGGGTTTCGCATTCTGGGGTGTTTGATCTTAAAGCTCTTTTTAAACTAATGCGTGGGTGGTTTAATGAGCATGATTATTTTGTTGTAGAAAAAGACTATAAAGAGACTCAAAAAGGGCTTAATAAATATGTTCTTGTTAAGTGGGAGTCTGATAAAAAACTTGATGATTACATTAAGAAATACTTAGAAGTTACTCTTGTGGCTGATACTAAGAAGGTTGAAGTGCAGATAAGTGGGAGAAAAACTACATTGGATCAGGGAGAAGTATCAATAACATTTACAGCTATGTTAAAGAAAGATTATGAGGAGAATTATGAGAAAAGGCCATTAGTTGCTTTTTTTAGAGAGGTGCATGATAAGTTCATAGACTTCCCAAGAATTGACGAAGCAAAAAATGATGTTATGAGGGATATTTATGCTATGGTAGATGATTTTAAGAATTTTTTTAAATAATCCTTAAGGGTAGATTAACGTTTTATGTTCATCATAAACTTCTCGTATTTCTGTTAATGGAATTTTTAACATTCTAACTCCCCTTTTATTATCGTGAGAAAATAATCTTAGTTCTCCATTAACATTGTGGTAGGTTAACTTACCTGTTAATGTTCGTTCTTCTAAATCGTTCTTTTTTGCAGTTTCATCTGTTAATCTAATTGAAACCCATTTGCCCTTATAATTTGAAAATTTCATCTATGAAAATTTTTTAGGTATTCTTATAAAGATTATGCTTTTCATTTTTTTAATGAGCTTAATTAAAAAATTATTAAATGAACCTGTAAAAATCGGCTTAATTGGGCCTTTTTTTAGCTTTTTTCCATGAAGTATAAAATACAACAGTCATTAATAAAAAAACATAGAATACTATAGAAAGATAAAGTGGTAAATTAACAGATATTTTTATTTTATTTATGTAAATTGTTCCAAATATAACTATAAATATAAGGACAAAATATCCAATTAAATACATTATCCAGAGATTCTTTTTTTTCATTTTATAAAAGCACCTAGGATTAATCCCAATATCACCCCTATTAAAACTGGAACAAATCCATCTACAAAGATCCCAATTATTCCTCCAAATAATCCAAACATTATTTGCATTTGATTAAGTTGCATTTTTTATCATCCCCTTCCCATATAGTCCTAGTATAAATCCTCCTAGTAAATATAATAAATTAATGACTCTATTCAGATCTTGCCTACTGAATATCACAATAAGCAGTAATATCATAAGGAAGAAAATGGTAGAGAGTAAAGCTATAAGATTTTTGCTAAATTGTTCTGATTCTAACCTATCTAAAAAGCTTCTTCTTTCCATAGAATATCTAAACAATCTTGGTTTATATTAATTTCTGCGTTTAAGAATCTTTTTTAGACAATCCCAAATTTATATGGAAATAGCGGAGAGGGGCAAAGATTAGAGGATTCTGTATTTGTAAAAGTAGATAATTAGCTTTAAATATCTTAGTTTATTATATTAAATTATGCAAGAGAGGTTATTAGAGATATTAATGCAGAGGGATGAGATTACATGGCAGACTTTGATATATGATCTAGTGAAGTCTGAGGAGATGAATCCATGGGATATTAATATTAATTATTTAGCTGAGAAATATTTAGACAGTGTTAAAATCTTAAAAGAGCATAATTTCTTTATTTCCGGAAAAATTATACTAGCTGTTGCAATACTTTTAAAATTAAAATCAGAAAAATTAATGGACGAAGATCTTGCTTATTTTGATTCCTTATTATTCAACCAAAACCAGGAAGAGGACTTAAATTTGGATGCTGAAGAGATTATATACGGAGAATTACCTAGATTAGCTATTAAAACACCATTAGCAAGAAAGAGAAAGGTAAGTGTTGAGGATTTGGTTCAGGCTTTGGAGAAGGCTTTAGAGGTAGACAAAAGGAGAGTTATAAGAAGATTAACTTTTCAGGCAATAAGAGTTCCTAAATTACCTGAGAAAAAGATAGATATTACTAGTATCATAAGGGGAATATTTGAGAAAATTAAAAGCTTGTTTACTCTAGGAAGGAAAGTAACATTTTCTATATTACTGCCTGAGAGCCCGTCAAAACAAGATAAAATCTTAACATTAGTTCCTTTACTGCACTTGTCTAATGAGAGTAAAATAAACTTGGATCAGAAAGAGCATTTTGGGGAGATAGAAATTGAATTGAATGAGAAAAAACTATAATTTCTTAGTCATAAGATACCAAGTTAAATGGAATTCTTTGTTTTTTATTTTTGTCGGAAGGAAACTACCGCAGACTTTAGTCTGTAGAGGAATTCCGACCTCTTGTTTCTTTTTTTAGGAACATTTTTTACCTTTGAAATGTAAATAAGCGTGCGCAACGTAGTTGGCGCACGCAAACTTCAGTCCAATTTAGCGTGAGCTATGTTTCCGATGTTGCGCAGGAGGCAACAAAATGGAAACGCAAATGAATTTTGAATACAGTCGCCACAGCCACACAGTTGGCGACAGTATGTGGCACCTTGAGTGGTGTCCTAAGTATCGTTATGAAATGTTCAGGAAATTCGAGTATAAAAACTTAGCGGAAGGCTGCATCAGGAAAGCAGCAAAGGAGCATAAGATTGAAATTATGGAATTAAGCGTTATGCCTGATCACGTGCATTGCGAAGTTAGCATTCCGTTAACAATGACCCCGAGCAAGGCTTTACAATTTGTCAAAGGAAGAAGTGCTTATATCTTTTTCAGAGCACACCCCAAAGCAAGATTAAGATACCCAAAAGGGCATCTTTGGAGTAGAGGAAGCTTTGCTGCAAGCATAGGCTACTCGGATGTTGAAAAAACAACGACATATATCCGAAATCAGGAGATAAAGCATGGAGTAGCTTTTCTCCAGTGAGATGCGAATTAGACAGAAACCCCGCTTTTTTGCGAAGCAAAAAAGTTGTCCGAAGGACAACCATTTATGGCGGGGAGTAGGTCATGTTTTTCATTTGTTTCCAAATAAGCTATGTGACATCTTTTCTTTTTAGCGATTTCTTCAAATTTTTTTAACAATAAATTTCCAATTCCTTTACCTCTTGCTTTTTTTGATTAATCCTTCAGATAGGTAAGACTTTACATTTTTTTCTGCTTTCTTTTATTCGCTCATTGCTTAACATTGTTCACCATTTCATAAAACGCTTCAAGACCATATAAAATTATATTGTTTTTAACTATTTCGTTTCCCACATTAAATTCTTTACTTTTGAGCATAGCTAAAAAATGTTTTGAAATAAAGTCTCGTAAGTGAACAGTTATTGGGGTTATGCTTAATATTGATTGCACATTTCTATTTACATCCTGATTATCTGTAATAATGCATAAGTCTATATCTGAGCCTTTTTGATTTGTTTTGCTTACATAAGAACCAAACAGGACTAGGCAGTAGAAAGGGCTTTTAATTTCCTTAATTCTTTTGTAGATTAATTTAATATCTTTATTTTTAAATAATTCCTGCTTTCTGATTTCTTCAATTTCAACTATTTTGCTGTTGTATTTATAATTAAATTGGCAAACCTTAGAATTGCCATGTTTGATTATTTTGATCACTTCTTCTTTTTCCAATTTCATTATTTCTTCATAAACAATTCTATAGTTGATTTTTAGATATTCTGCAGCTTTCTTTATAGTGAACGTCTTGTCCTTGTTATCTACAAACAGCTTTAACACTTTTAAGTTATTATTCATTTTTATATTATTACAATTATGTAATATAACTATTATACTTTAGTAATAGTATATAAATGTTTCTACGCTTTAAAGTAATCTGTAATCGATTTCCATTTGCTTTTATATTCTGTTCCTGTTAAAAATGCACTTAATTCCCTATATTTTTCAGATATTTTATGGTTGGGGTGAGAATGAGTCAATACCTTGCCTTCTGAAAGCATTTTTTTAAATATTTTGTCTTCTGGAATTTCTAATAGAATTTTTTTCCCTAACATTGCTTCAATGCTTTCTTTTGACATTTCTCCTTTGTCTTTTGAAACTTTATTTAAGATAATGCCGATAACTTCTTTTCCTTTACTTTTTAATACTTTAATTAATCTTAAACCTTCTGTGCAGCTTAGGATATCAGGATTAACAACAATAATCGATTTATCTATTGCCTCAATTACATTTAAGTTATCCTGAGAAAGGCCTGCTGGCGAATCTAATATTACATAATCAAAAAGTCCATTAAGGTTTCTTACTATTTTTGTAAAGTTATTATTATAGTTATTATTTAATGAAACATCGCCTAGAACAAGAGAAAGCCCTGATTTATGTTTATAAATAACATCAAATATATTTTTTTCTCCTGATAGAACATTATGTAAGGTGTTTATATTATTAAAGAAATTCAAATGAAGGCCTAGATGTGGTGTTGATATATTGCCATCAATTAATAAAACCCTTTGGTTAAAATTGGCCATTGAAATTGCTAAGTTTAAGGCTGTAGTTGTTTTACCTACGCCTCCTTTAGCGCTCATAATCCCAAGAAATTTAGTCATCTATTTCTCCTTATGGACTTTTCCTGTTAACTCATTTACATAATTCATGAAGTCTATGCTTTTGTTAAAGAATTGCTCTAATGTTGGAACATCCAAAGTAATAAATTTAGTTACAAGAGCTATGTTTTTTCTATATTCATCTTTCGATGTGTATTCTGCCCTTTCTATTCTTTTTAGTGTTTCATAGAAATTCAGGAAATCGTGCAATTTTTCATCTTTCTTGAAGAGACTTCTTATTAAAATAATGCTCTCTTTTATTGTTTTTGGAAGCTCTTTCTTTTTATGGACTAAAACATCTTTTATTAAGAATTCAGATGCGCTGATCATCCTTAATATCGCATTTCTTATGACATCTACATTTCTTGATATTTTCAATGTTATATATATCAAATGATCTGCTCTTTTTAATTCTTCTTTTGCACTTTCAAATTCTTCTATCATTTTTAACTCCTCCTTGAAACTATCTCTTTAATCTGGTTTATAAATTTAGATGTTAACTCTTTATAGGTTATTAATTTTTCTTGGGTGATAATTGTTGTGTAATATTCATTGGAGCAGATTATATACCTATCATTTTTTACGAACTCTACTGCGCTTTTTTTCCTGCTTTGAAGCAGATTTTTAAGGTCATTTAGCATTATTATAATGTTTTTGCTTAGCTTATATCTATTAACTACTTCTGATTCAAATATATTAAACATAATATCTAAGTTATTGGGTAGTGAGTGAATTCTTTTGTAAGCACGTTCATATTTTAATAAGGCTTCAATTGCTGTAAAGGCGCAATTTGCTAAGGATTCTGCTATTGGTGCTAAAAGCTTTGGATCGTTAATTACAGGGAATGTAACTAATAACAGATGATCTACATTTGATAGCTTTTTTTCAGCTACTTCAATAAGATTATTTATTTCATTCATTAATATACTATGTATGGGTAATATTTAACCCTTAGGATATTAAAAACTATTGCTTTAGCACTTTGTAGTAATAAAAATAATAAGATTTATAAACCTATTTTTTCTCTGTAATTACTTAGCTTTCTGAAGTTAATTTTGCTAAAAACTGTTTTAAACCATTATGTAGTTGAATAACACAACTTTAACTTTTTTATAATTACAAACTTAGTAAAGTCATAAAACAAAGGGTAAAAGGCTACAGGGATTATTAAATTAGTTTGCTGCTTCATAATACTAAGTAATTACTTTTCTCTGATATGATATGGCAATCATAGACTCTACAATAAAAATGGAGAGATTTCGTAAATTTTTGGAAAAGAGATTTAAAACTATTCAATTAGAAGACACTAAAGGCGTAGCAGATAGGGAATTTAGTGAAGTATTGTCGCAATTCAAGGTGGCTTCTAGTATAAATCCAAATTTTTTATCTCTTGAAGATTTATCTTTATTTGAAGGTTCTCTATATACCAACCATTTTTTTAGTGGAATGGTTTTTGTCCCTCAATCTAATGGGGTTTATCTATATCACAAAGTGTTGAAGCATTTGGAAGAGCGATCTCTTGAGACTCCCCGTTTTGTTAATAGCGTAGTTGCTTATTATTCTGGTGTTCCTACCCCTAGACCCTTGGCCCTTTTACTCGGTGAAAGTATGGTGGGCCATTTTATTTCAGCTTATGTTGGTTGTGACAATCTTTTTATAGAGTTATATAACAGCTATGAGAACCGGAAACTGCAAGAAAAAGTTGCCGAAGAAAAAAAAAGATGTTTAACTATTGAAAAAATTTTAATCAAAAAGCATTTCAGTGAAGATTATGAATTGCCTTTAGAGTTATTAAACAGATTAGGTAAATCCAAAGAAGATTTTGAAAAAGAAATAAGGAGCGGAGATCGTATGGATTTTTCAGTTTCTCTTGATAAAAATTTTGGGAAAAGTATTAAAAAACCCTTATTTAGTCTTCCATTTTGGTTTCACTCGCTTGCTTATTGTATAAAACATAAACACGGAAGGGGTAATGATGAAGGTAAAGTGCAAAGAGAAATTAGGGAAGAATTACAAACATATACTTCGGCTGTAATCCGATGTGGAAAGCTAAAGGAAAAACTGTTTAAAAAAAGAAGACGTAAGCCTGAAGAAATTAAATTAATAGCTAAAAATTTTGGTATTGCTTTAAAAAAATCTTCTGACTTGGGGGTTTTTCTTTATGATATTGAACCTCGTGATGTTGTTTTAGATCCAGGCTTAAATGTATACTTCGCTGATATGGAGGGTGTTGAATTTTATGAAAAACCACTCTCGTTTGAAGAAAGAGAGAGGCAATTTGCGATAGTGGAAAATGGATATGATCAACCATTTGTGGCATTTGTTAGAGAGAATTACTTTGTCAAATGTTGATATAAATTTCAACTCTTTTGTAGTTCTAGGATTGTTTGGGCTAAATCCCCTTTATTTTTTTCTAATGTTTTTTTTGCTGTGTTGTAGTCGACTTTAGTTTGTTCTATAACTGTTTTAATGTCATCTTCAGAAATTCCAATTGATCTTTCTTCTAATTTTCCTGTAATCTGCAATGACTCTTGGCCCATTGCATTCATTTTGACAATTTCTGGGTTTTTTATAACTAACTCTTTGTCTTTTGTTTTGATTATAACTTCAGAGGCTTCAATAGTCTCCTGTTTAATTCCAAGCTTTTTCATCGCTTTTTCAATTTCTTTTGGATTCATTCCGAACATAAAATAAATTAGAAATTTAGGGTATAAAAATATATTTATTCTAGAATTTTAACTGGAGAGTAGTCGGATAATTATTTATACTTTAGTTGTTCTATAATTTTTGAGGATAATTCGGTTGTCCTGAAAAGGATACATCAATAGTAGCCTCTGTCAAGTGTTCAGCTATTAATATGGTGGCTGGACTATAACTCACCACATGAAATCTGCACTTGTTAAGCTTATTATGGTGTGAAGAAGATAACCTTTAAAATGAGCCAACAGGTTAAGATTGAGATTGGCAGTTGTTTAAGGAACTTTTTCACCGAGTCCAGACAATTTTTATGAAAGAAAATGTTAGTGAGAAAAATGGTAAGGAAGAAAAATAAAAAAAAGAAGATTACAAAGAAGGTTTCTAAGAAAAGTAGAGAGAAAAATAGTAGAAAACCTAGTAAAAATAGCAAAAGTTCTAAAGTAAAAAAATTAATAAAATTAGCAAAAGGTAAAAAACGCAAATAAAATTTGTTCATGAATTTTTCTTGATAATAAATCCGTATCATCGTGTCAATAGTGATGAATTAAGATTTAGACTTAATGGAGATAAATAATTAGCCTATAGCATGTAAGATTAATTCAAAAACTACAACGATAACTATAAAACCAATAATAATGTAAGGGCTCAATTCAATCTTGCTTTTATAGTCTCCATGATAACTTACAATACCGCCTGAACTTTGAGGCATTGATATTCTATTGTCTGCCATAATAATTTAATTGATTTAATGGTTTAAAAGGCTTTCTTTGAAAGGTTTTTTTGTGCATTATGTAAATGCATCTAACAAAAAATACGCAAAATTTAATTTTCTAGAAAAAATAAAAGAATGCATAGGCGAATTAAATTCAAAATTGTTTTCGAGCTATTAGTAGTTGCGGGCTGAACATGTCGCCGAAGCTTCATGCGTACACCCCAACTCTATCAACCTCATGTTCTGTGAGGGCTCTCTATCTATTTTCACGGAGGGTTTCAAGCTTAGATGCTTTCAGCTTTTATCCCATAAAGCGTAGCTGCTCGGCCTGCCTTATCAGACAACCGATTGACCAGAGGCTTCGAACCCACGTTCCTCTCGTACTAGAGGGTCCTTCCGCTCAGATATTAAGCATTTCCAGTAGTTATCACACCAACTGTCTCGCGACGTTGTAAACCCAGCTCACGATCCCTTTTAATAAGTGAACTCCTTCACCCTTAGACGCCTACAGCGTATTCAAGAGTTTAGTTAGCATTTCAAGACGCTTTTGCTTTTTTGGATGCAGAGGATTAATGTAGGATGAAAATAAAGGAATATCTTTAATTCGGATTTTTAAAATCCATTTGCTTTCATTCCAATGTATCCTTCCTGATTTGATACCCTCTTTTTCAAGAGTATTTTTTATGAATTCTAAGGATTCTTTGTTTTTTTGAGCAAATTTAACATATATATTTTTTCTTTTTACAATCTTCTTTTCTATATGCGGACATCCACCTTCTGCATCCCAAAATCCGCTTATGTAAGCTTGTTTTATATTTTGGTTTGCTCTTTTAATTAATCTTGGTGTTTGCCAATCAACTTGTCTTTGAGGAATATCAAAGAGCAGTTTAAAGAATAGATACATTGTTTTTGATCTAATCCGAATACCGTAAACATCTCCAAAACTGCTAATTTTTATAGGTATATTAAACAAATTTTTGATCAACTTCCCCACTTTTTCTAGAAACTCTTTGTCTTTGCTGTAGAAATTGCAACAACACTCACCCTCTTTATCTTTGTTGACTGTACCATCTCTTAATAAACCAATCAAATAAGATAGCTCGTAATTGAACTTTCTTGGAATTTCAATTGGAATTGTACAGTTTTTTGCTATGCCTATGATTTTACTTTTATAATTAGTAAGGTCTATCATATTAATTGGAATAGCTCTGTCGCCTTTCAACATATGAGACAAAGTTCCAGAATTTATCGAATATTTTTTAGCAAATTCTGTCAATGTCAAGTTTTTCATCCGATCTTTCAATAATTTTTCTACATCCAGTAGTCGCAATTGTTCATCTTGAGTAGCTAACTTCTTAAGAAAAGTTTTTAGTAAATCCATACATGTTTATGCATAGATCGGTTATTAAACTTTTCTAGTCAACTCCTGGCATACATATTCTGCACGCCTACTCTACAACATGAGTCTAAACTCAATGTTTGGATAGGAAGAGCCGACTATGAAGTAGCAAGCAGCGCCGTCGATCCGAGCTCTTAGGCGCTACGACTCAGTTATCCCCGAGATAGCTTTTCTGTCATACCTAGCTCCCATCAAGGAAGCATAGGGGTTCGCTAGACCAGGCTTTCACCCCTGCAACCTGTAGTGTTTAGGATGCAGTCAGACGAGCTTTTGCTCTTGCACTCTCCTCCCGATTTCTAAACGGGATGAGCTCGTCATTGGGCCCTACAGATATCTTTTCTGCAGGGTGCCGCCCCAGCCGAACTGTCTACCTGCTGGTGTCCTTAACCGTTCGGAAAAGTAAGTAATGCAAACTTCAAAGAGTGGTGTTACATTTTTGTCTTGACATAGACCTAACGATCCTGCCTATAACGACTCCCACCTACACTATACATCAAAGCTCGCACTACAACAACAAGCTACAGTAAAGTTCTACGGGGTCTCGGCGACCCACTGGAAATCACCGGTCTTCACACCGGTGCGATGTGTTCAGGGGATTCCCGTTGGGGACAGTAGAAACCTCGTTACGCCATTCATGCACGTCGTCAATCAAACGACAAGGCATTTGGCTACCTTAAGAGAATCATAGTTATTCCCGCCGTTTACCAGTTCTTTGCTCCCTTGAAAAGGAGTTTCGAGTGCTGGCACTGGGCAGACGTAACGTCCCATACACATCAGTGTTGACTTGCGGAACGTTATGTTTTTATTAAACAGTCGGGTTTCCCTGGTCACTGCGCCCTGCAATCGCAATCTTAGATTACAACTACAGGGATCCTTTCTTCCGAAGTTACAGGACCAATTTGCCGAGTTCCCTCAACAGGATTATTCCCACATACCTTAGGCTTCTTACCTAGAGACACCAGTGCTGGTTCTTGGTACGATTACCTAGAATTCTTTCCTATTTTCTTTTTACGAGATCCAGGAATCAACTAAACCAGTCTTGCGACCAGCTCATCGTAGATTTAATCAGGTTCTCACCGTGACGGTACTTCCCTGATTTATTCTACTTAAATATGAAGATTTTCATACTTAGTCTATCCCGAACCGTTAAAAATAGGACTTGCGTTGCCGCGTGTACCTAGATAGTAACGGAATATTAACCGTTTTCCCTTTCCCTGTAATCTTTTTAGTTTACAAGTTAGGATCGACTTAACCTTAGATGATCTACAGTGCTAAGGAACCCTTGCTCTTTCGGTATTAGGGATTCTCACCCTATTTCGATCTTACTACTGCCAGGATTCTTGATTTTGCAAGGTCCATTTCTTCTTACGAAAAAACTTCTACCCTTACAAAATACCTGCCTACACGACTGAAATTTACATTTCAGCGATATAGTATCGGTGACTAATTTAACCCCGTCCATTTTCAGAGCACCTTGTCTTGACGGGTGAGCTATTACGCTTTCTTTAAAGGATTGCTGCCTCTAAGCAAACCTCCCCGCTGTCTCAGACAAAGAACTCTTTCGACCGTTCGTACTCAATTAGTCTTAGGGACCTTAACTATATTCAGGGTTGTTCCCCCCTCGGAGTACAAGCTTACCCCAGTACCCCTGTTTATCAGCGTCTAAGATGTACAAACATTTGGAGTTGGACAAGAAATCGAGAATTTTACTTCCCTAAACCTCTAATCCGTAGCTCTACAATTTGTACGATCTCTGCTGACACTAGACTGCGGCCTATTTCGGCAGGAACCAGCTATCACCAGTTTCGATGGGCTTTTCACCCCTAACCCCGGTTCATAAGAACGCGTGCTCACAGAACCTCTTCGGACCTCCACAAGGCAGAACCTTGCTTCATCCTACCCAGGGTTAGATCAACTGGAATCAGGTAATACATTAGTGACTAAAGGCGTATTAGCACCTTGTCTCTCGTAAACTGCAGACAATTGGTTTCCCTTTGAAACAAGCTTTAAAGCTTTATTCTCGCCACTAACGTAGACTCCCTGGCCCGTTATTCAAAACGTACGATACAATCCCGAAGGACCGTACCTTATTCGACCCCATTAGGTTTCAGGTTCTTTTAACTCCCTATTATGGGTTCTTTTCAACTTTCCTTCGCAGTACTTTGTTTGCTATCAGTCTCAGAACATATTTGAGGTTAGGGATTGATGCCCCCTAGCTTCCTGACCAATTTCCAATGGCCAGTACTCAAGATACCTGTACATTCAACAATCATAATCTACGGGACTATCACCCTCTTGGGTTTTTCTTTCCAGAAAATTTGATTATTACTTGTCGAACTAAAAACAGGTCTTACAACACCACATTTCTACGTGAGTAGATTCGGTTTGCCTAAATCCGCTTTCGGTCGCTCTTACTAACGGAATCTCATTTGATTTCTTTTCCTTCAGGTACTAAGATGTTTCAATTCCCTGAGTTTGATTTCCTTTTGGAATACTCCTTAATGGAGTAAGATGTCTTATTCAGGAATCTCCAGATCAAAGGCTGCATACGCCTACTTGGAGCTTATCGCAGTTTGCTACGCCCTTCATCTCTGTTTTGAGCTGAGTCCTCCACCTAATGGGATTTCCAGATCGAACTTAATTCGCCTATGCACGACAATGTAAAAGTATGAATTTCATTGTCCTTCACCCTAAAATTTCATTTCAGAGTTGCATTAAAAAATGGACTCGTCGGGATTATTCGGTCTTTTCTTTTTGGAAAAGATCTTTCGAACCCGAGGCCCCCGCCTTGCAAGGGCAGTGCTCTATTTCCCACCCAGATTGGTACCGGGCTGAGCTACGAGCCCATCATATTAGGTACACACAAGATTACGATGTAAGAGTAAATGAAAAAATAAATAATAGGAGGTGATCCACCCGCAGGTTCCCCTACGGGTACCTTGTGACGACTTAACCCTTCTTACCGCGCTTAGATTCGTGTTAATCCGAAAATTAAAACTCATCTAAACACGACTCGAATGGTTTGACGGGCGGTGTGTGCAAGGAACAGGGACTCATTCACCGCACCCTTTTGAGACGCGATTACTACGGATTCCGGCATCATGTGGGCGAGTTACAGCCCACAATCTGAACTAGGGTATGGTTTAGAGGTTTGGCTTCTCCTTACGGAGTTGCATCCCATTGTCCATACCATTGTCGCGCGCGTGTAGCCCAGGGAATTCGAGCCATACGGACCTATCGTTGCCTACACCTTCCTCCTTGTTACCAAGGCAGTCCCTATAAAGTACTCAGTCATTCCGAAGAACCTGTTAGTAACTATAGGTGTAGGTCTTGCTCGTTGCACGACTTAACGTGACACCTCACGGCACGAGCTTACGACGGCCATGCAGCATCTCTCGGCTTGTCAGGTAAAACCTTTAATCTGACCTTCATCCTGCCGTCGTTCCTGGTGAGATTTTCTGTGTGGAGTCAAATTGAACCGCACGCTTCACCCGTTGTAGTGTTCCCCCGCCAATTCCTTTAAGTTTCAGTCTTGCGACCGTAATCCCCAGGTGGCGAGCTTAACACCTTCGTTACAGCGCAGCATATTCGCGAAGAATATGCAACGCATGGCTCGCAGCGTTTACTGCTAGGGCTACTGGGGTATCTAATCCCGATCGTTCTCCTAGCCTTCACCTCTCACCGTCAGACCTGTTCTAGGCAGATGCCTTCGCCATTGGTAGTCTTCTAAGGATTATCACATTTTACCGTTCCCCTTAGAATTCTTCTGCCTCCTACCAGTCTCTAAACTGTCAGTTTCTCTTGCAAGCTGTTAAGTTAAGCTCAACAATTTCACAAGAGAGTTAACAGATCGGCTACAGGTGCTTTAGACCCAATAATCGTGGTTACCACTTGTGGCGCTGGGGTTACCGCGGCGGCTGGCACCAGTCTTACCCACCACTTATTCGCCAAGCTTCCTAGACTTGACAAAAGCCTACCCAATGGATAGGCACTTTGGATCCCCTTATCACACTTTCGTGCATTGTAAAGTTTTCGTAGCTGCTGCACCCCTTAGGGCTATGGTCATTGTCTCAGTACCATTCTCGAGGTTAGGACTTCCATCCCCCCTACCGATCCAAGGCTTGGTGAGCCTTTACCTCGCCAACTACCTAATCGGCCGCCGACTCATCTTGCTGCGTTTCCTTTCAAGAATTTAACATTCCAGTACAAATTCTCTATCCAGTATTAGCCTCACTTTCGCGAAGTTATTCTGAACAACAAGGCAGATTATCGACGTGTTACTGAGCCTTCAGCCGGTGCTTCTTGCGAAGCCCCTTGACTTGCATGCCTAAATCGAATCCAAATAGCAGTAACCTCCTACAGGATAAATAGGAATCTATGGTCGCAAAATTTTATGCTTTTGATCACTACTCTTACTCTATCGACTTGTTTGTACCTCATACTTAATTATGTTTATTAAGTACTCATTTCGTATCCTTTTTGAAGATACGATAGAATATGAACTACCATCCCTAATATTGGGTTTTGGCTTCCTGATTCATAGTTGGTTGCTTTCATTGAAGAAAGATTTATACCAACTCCAAGGCTTATATTCGGACAGTTCCTGCCCTATATCTATAAATCTCTTTGGAAGAGATATTTAAAGGTTTCGGAATGCTTTTTTATTGTAGTTTAACTCTAAAACCTGTAAAACTCAAGTAAAATGGGAAAAAATATATTTGTTATTGGTGCAGGAAGAATAGGTAGTAAGATAGCTGAAAAACTTTCAAAAATTTACAAGAATATTACTGTTATTGATAGGGATACAATAGAAAAAAGTAATCTAGAAAATGGTTATTTGTTTAGACCTGAAGATTTAGGAGAACCCAAGGCTTTAGTAATTAAAAATAAATTAAATCTTAAAGAAGCAATAGTTGATGATTTATCTTCTGATAACATTAATTTAATTAAAAATGCAGAATTAATAATAGATGGGACTGACAATTTTGAAACAAGATTCTTATTAAATGATTTTGCTGTTAAAAATTCAATCCCTTATATTTTTGCTTCTGTAATTGAAAATAAAGGAATGGTTTTTCCTGTAATTCCTATTAAACCTTGTTTAAGATGTGTATTTGACAACCCTAAGAATTTTCAATCTTGTGAAACTTTAGGTGTTAATTTAGGTGTTGTTGATAGTGTTACTAATAAACAAATAGAAATAGCTCTAAAAATTTTAAATAAAGAAGAAGTATTATCTGAATTAAGCTGTTTTACTGATAGAAACGAGAAGATAGTTAAGGTTAATAAAAAATCAAATTGTGAATGCTGCTTTGAGAATAAATTTAAATTTTTGAATTCTAGACTTAAAACTGAAGTTATTAAATTCTGCGGTTCTGGAAACTTTTTAGTTAAAGGAAATTTTGATTTTAATTTGTTAAAAAACCGTTTAAAAGTTATTGAAGATTATGGGCATTCTTTTAGTTATAAAGGAATGATGATTTATAAGGATAAAGTAATGTTAAAGGCTGAAAATAAAATAAAAGCAAAAAATTTATATTTGAAGCTGATGGAGAATATAGATGGTTAAGGTGTTTATTGAAAGGGAGAATAGAAATGTAAATATAAAGGCTTTAAGTGTAATTGAGTTACTTAAGAAATTAAGGATAAATAAAGAGGTTGTTTTGGTTGTTAAAAATGGCGTTTTGGTTACTGAAGAAGAAAAATTAAATGAAAAAGATAAAATTGAATTAATCTCTGTTATTTCTGGGGGATAAAATATATTTTATAATTGATAAATATTTAAAAAGCTATAGTATTATTTATTTTTGTGGTCGAGAAGATATCAAAGTGGTTATCGGATATTAGGGGATTTGCGTCAATAATAGCTATACTGTTTATTTTGCTTTTCTCGTTACTTATATATTTACAAATATTACAATCATTTGAAAGTCTATCTAACTATACAGGTGTAAACCTGGTTTTTTATATAAAAAGAATTTTTTTATTAATAGCTTTATTTCTGATTATTTATTTTTTTATTAAATTGAGTATTGCAAAAAAAGAATTTGTTGAAATGGGGTTTATAGAGTTGTTTAGATTAATCCGGAATTGGTCATTTCAATGGTTAGCTGAAAAACTAAATGTTGCTTTTGTTATAGCTTTGTCTATCCTTTTAGTCTTTTTTGGAGTAGGTATCGGTTTTTATAAAGCCTTTACAGACTATTCTTTTCCACTGAATATCACCTTCTTCAGTGGAGACCAAGATATAAATGACTTATTTAAAAGTAATTTAAATGAGTCTCCTTCCTTAGTTTGTTTGAGTGACAATTTAGGGCTTAGGGATTTTGTTGAAAGAGAGAAATTTTTATGTAAATTTGGATTAATTTATAAAAACAATTATACCTCTTTCTTATCCAAACATGGCGTAACTTATATATACAAAAATGGGTCTAGTAAATCAGAGTATACGGGACTACCTGAAGGAGTTACTATCCAAGATCTTAAACAAGTAGACCCACTTTATATAGAAGTGGATAGGACAACTGAAGCTATCTTGTTTGAAGCATATTTTAAAAATAAGGAAAATGAAAGTTTTTATCCTGTGATTACTTATTATAGGATGCCAATTAAAAGAGTCTTGCCTTCTCTTGAAGAGTATTACAGAAAAAAAGAACAATCTTTGAATTTATTTTTAGCTTTACTTTCTGTTTTGGTATTCTCGTCTATTGCTACAATAAAAAATTTGAAAGATTTATTAAACAAGTAATGTTTATAGTTTCTTAGACCTTCTAACAATCCGAACCCTTAAATATATTATAATGTAAAATCTAATAGTGGTCAGTTTTTAATAAATCCAACAATTTTATTATAAACCTTTGTAGCTTTCGAAGGATACACCATCGCTATATGTAGTTTTTCCTCCCAAAGAGAATATCTTTCTGAAAAATCATCATAAATAAAATTTTCAGCCCCATTTAGAGGAACACTATATGCACAGATTACATTATCCCAATATTTATCACCGGGACAAGGATCATACTTTTCATTTCTTCCGATAATTGTTAAATAGCTTATGCTCCCTGGTGTTTCATCGTCTTTATTTAAGTCTGTGATAAAGCTACTATTATGTTCCATATCTCCACATTCTGGCGTTGGATTTCTTCTGGCCAATATTGTTCCACATCCAAGAGCGATTATTCCATAAGTTCCGTGATTAGGTGTTCCAACGGTGATTAGCTTATCAACAGAATTTAACCCACCATAATATTTAATGTAAGCTCTGCTAACTAATCCCCCCATACTATGCGCAATTATTATAACTTTGTTTTTACCTGTATTGTGTTTAACAACTTCAACTACATCCCTTAATCTTTGAGCATAAACTTTAATCGGTTGATTATCTTCAGGCCCAACAACGTATCTACCTTTATCATTCCTATTAGCATAGTAAGTCATGATTACTGAAACTTTCTTTCCCGACCATATCCCTTTTGTAAGGATTGGTGGATAATCGCTAGGGAACATCATCCCCCTATTTTCATAACCTTCTTGAGTTAATTTCTCTTGGAATTCTTCTAACTCTGTTGGTTGATAGCCTTCAACTTCTGTTGAGCTATGACCGTGAACAAACACAATTGAAAAATCTTTATTTGGATCTGTAAGCTTTTCAATATAACCTTCTTTACAATCATTAGGACAGGTTAGAGAAGTTTCACCAAGGTCACACCTATTATCTCCACAAGTTACAGTTTCACATCTTCTTGAATTCTGGTTACACATTTCATTTATCTCACATTTACAATCGTTAGGAGCATTAACACAGTTTTCCTCTTTAGAAGACTCGCATATTCCATTTTCACATTCTGAAGTTGAACAATCTTTTGAACAACCTAATTGACACTCTCCTGAGCTACATATTCCATCTCCGCAAAATAATTTAGCCTTACAACTACCGCAATCTTTGGAACAAGAACTACAACTTTCTCCATTCTGACAATAGCCGTCTCCACACCATTCACAATCGCTAAAGCAGTTACCTAGTTCATCACTTTGACAAGTCCCATCTCCACACCAAACGCAATCTTTCTTACACTTAAAAAGTTCCTCTTCCTTACAACGACCATCTCCACACCATTCACAATCAGATTTACAACTATATTTTTCGCTTTCACTACAAACAGAATCTCCACAATAATCTTTCTTCGTAAATAGATTGAAACCATCATTATTAGTAGAAACATCCTTTTTAGTTAATAAGTCTATAACTCCTTTTTGCATAAAATTTTCTTTATTAATTAATATAGATATTCCCTGGATTACTAACAAAAAAACAATAATCGAAACGAATACTAATAAAACTTTAAATCTCTTAAAAAAAGAGATTTGAATTAATCTTTCACCACAATAGCGACAATATCCCCCGATTTTGTTTTCTCGACCACATTTCTTACAAAACACCATGTTTATCTCTTCTTTTTAGTAATCTTACCTTTGTTTTTCTTTTTTTCAACTACTTGATTAATAATTCTTAATCTATGTCCACAATGATGACAAAATTCTTGGTCCCCTTCTGATAAGGATTTATGGCATTTTGGGCATAAATGCCTTCTTAAGTTGGGTCCTTTTTTCTTATGATAAAATAAATAACCTACTACTACAACTAAGAGTATAAATGCTATAATAATTAAATAAAGAACGCTATCCATTGATATTCTTGATTCTTTTTTTGTTAATGATGTCAAGGTTACATCTGCTTTGTTGTAGAAGACACCATTGAATTTAACATTAATATCTTCCACACCATCACCATCTACATCAACGTCTTTGGCATCTCCTTTATTTAGGCTTAAGTCGAATGGTGTTGACTTTATGGTTAATATAACACTATCTTTACCAATCTCCTTAACAATTACCATATGCTCTTCATTGTTTACAGTGAACTTTAATGATCCACCCTCTGCAATTAATCTCCCTGTTCCCTCAGCACCAACATCTACACTTTCCGTGCTTCCACTTCCCACTATCCCCTTAGAAATTGGCTTAGATGATTTAGCGATATTTTGTTTTGGTATTTCACTTTTAATTTCTTCTTTTGGTTTCTCAGCTTTTTTTACTATTTCCTTAGGTCTTTCTTCTTTTACTTCCTCAATAGACTTAATACTATTTCTTGCTAATTCATCTTCTTTTGTAATCTTTTTACAAGCCCCACAATCTACAGAACAAGAGTCACAACTTTCCTTTTCCTGACAAGTGCCATCACCACACCAATTACAATCTGCTTTACATTTACCTTGTTCATTCTGCTCACAAACACCATTACCACAATAAGTTTCACAAACACCAGAAGAGCTACATCTTTCATTTGAGCCACAAGCACAGTCCGAGCCTGAATTTTTACAATTCTCACCTACATTTTTATCACAAAAAGTATCGCTATTTTTGTAAGGTTTATTGTAGCAAACTTCATGAATACAATATTTCCCTTCACATTCACTTCCGCTTGAACATGCTAAATTATCGCATTTTCCAACATCACCTTGACAATCACTACAGCTTTCAAACTGTTTTTCTACTATCTTATTCCCACAAAATGTTGCACACCCTTTATCGTCAGCAGCCCTATTACTATTTGGCTTACACTCTTTATTACTAGAAGAACAAGTATCACACGCAGAATCTTTTAGAAATGTAAGATAATTGTCACATCTTTCCCTAGAGGAGGTGCATATTCCATCACCATTATAAAGATAATTAAAATAATATGTTTGGGAAGGAGTTTCTTGTTCACCCCACCAATCGGTACATAATGCACCTTCTTTAGACCTCATACATGAAAATTTTAAAGTAAAGGTTGCTACCCCATTATTTCCCTCAGCTTTAACATTGATAGGGAAAGAATTTGATGTACTACTTTTAGGAACTTTTATCTTATTTCCTTCATTATTTGTATTCATAGAAGTAAACCAATCACAAAAAATGTCACAATATTCTCCTTGATTTGTAATTGTTGACTGAAAAGCATTAGGTACTGGTTCACCTTCGTATATATTGACCTTCTTTGGACCAGTAACGGTAGCATAAAAATCAACAGTAGCGTATACTGGTTGGATAATAAACAAGAGTAATATTAGATAAGTAATCCACTTCATGTTTATCTTCCATCCCCTTTACAACTGTTATACTCATAGCTACATTTGGTTTTACAAGCACCACTAAGCCAACCTTCACCACAGGCATAGTTGCATTCTTCAAAAGACCTTTTACACGGATCTACACTCTTGCTAATTGCTCCATCTAGTACTCCACTTTCAACTACAGAATAGATTATAAAGATAATAATTCCGATTATAATTAAAAAAGCTAAAAATCCACCTAAACCGCTAGATTTCTTTTCTACTTCTCTTATAATTACTCTTTCCTTAGGTTCTTCTCTACTATAGACTTTATCCCTACTAAAGTTGTCTTCTTTCTTTTGAGTTATCTCAGTTCCGCAACCATTACAAAACTTTTCACTTTCTTCAATTTTTCCGTTACATTCTGGGCATTTCATTTTAAGTAAATTTTACCTTAAATTCTTTTTTCTCTCTATGTGGTGGATCCCTACTAACTACAGTTAGTTCACAATTAAATGTTCTTGGTAAAGTAACCCCCTGAGAACTTGGCCACATAATTACTCTTATACGTCCTTTAGACACATATTCTAAATCAGTTCCAAAATCTTCATTATTACTCAAAATAAAATTTTCTGCTGTGTCGTAACCAAAGTATGCACTGATTCCTATGTATGTCCCTCCTTCTTTGATTTTTCCAGTATTATATTCTCCTGGTTTATTTAACTCATCTGGCTTCGAATCAAATCGTCTAGAGCCATCATAACATCCAAATTTAAAAGAGATGTCACGAGTTTCTTGTTCAAAATTAAGTGGAAATATAAAGGCGTTTTGTGTATTTGATTCGTAAACTTCATAGAAATTCTCGCCTAGAATCCTGTAGTTATCCGCATCTGAATTCCCATAAGAATCATCTAAAGTAAATACCTTACAAACACCACAATCTCTAGAGCATGAACTACAACTTTCATCTGGATTATCACAATAGTTATCACCACAATATGTTTCTGAAGCCCTACAAATATTATTGACACAATACCTACTTTCGCAATCTGAATCGAATGAACAGTCAAATCCTAGCTTCTTCGTTTTACATTTCTCACAATCTTCAGCACAGCTTGAACAATCTTCATCAGATTGACAAATATTGTCCCCACAATAGGTTACAGTATTTGTTTTATAAGATGAACTTGTACTTGAATAAGTTTCTTTTGGAGACTGAAGGTTGCTAATGGGGGGAGTTTGAGTTTGACTAGAAGATGAATCGTTATTCGATGTGTTCACTATAATTACTATTAGGGCAATAATAGCAAGAACGATAATGACCGCAACATAATTAGGCATTACAATCTTCTTATTTTGTGTATGCTCTGATTTATGTTCCTCTTCTCTTGAATGTTGCTCAAATTTTTCACCACAATCTCCACAGAATTTAATATTTCCTTTGATAGGTTTACCACAATTTGTACAGTTCATTTTTACCTCCAAACTACTCCAAAAATGGTGTATTATCTTAATATATAAAGATTACCCTAATTTCGGAGTAATGTTATCCCTAACTAATGAAGAGCTATTTAGTAAAGTTAGAGTTATTTCTAACAGATATAGGTTTAAGATAATAGAGCTAACACAAAATGATAATCCTAGTATTTCAAGTTTAAGTAAGAAGATAGGACTTTCTTATACAAAGTGTGCGGACTATGTTACTTTGCTTGAGAATAATGGTTTAATCCAGAAAGAGAGAATCGGTAAGGAGACTAAGGTTAGGAGTAGTATTAAGTTGTTTAGAAATGGAATTGAATTTTGATTTTAATGGTTCTTTTACTTACTTCTTACTTGTGGCTTATAAAACTACAAATATACGTTGATTTATTTATGGTTATTCTTACAAAATTCATATTGAAACTAGTTTCATGATTATTTCTATAAAGGGTTTCATTATTGGATTTTATGGTGATGTTTAAAATGAATAAGAAAATATTATATGCAAGCGGTATTATTTTAGTAGTATTAATCGGTTTTTTTGTTTTTAGGGGTGGAAATGATAGTAGTATGAATTCAGGTGTAAAAGCCATATTGTATAAGTCCCCTACTTGTGGCTGCTGCAGCATTTATGCCCAATATCTAAATAAAAAGGGAATTAAGCTTGAGATAAAGGAAATGAATGATGTTTCTCCAATAAAAGAAAAATATTCTGTTCCAGGAAGTATGCTAAGCTGCCATACGTTAGTTATAGGTAATTATTTTGTGGAAGGACATGTTCCAACAGAGGCAATTGATAAAATGTTAAATGAGAAGCCTGATATTAAAGGAATAGGGATGGGTGGAATGCCTTCAGGATCTCCTGGTATGCCTGGTGCAAAAAAAGGACCTTTTATCATATCCCAGCTTGGAAAGGATGATATGGTAAGCACGTTTATGGAGATGTGATAAAATGATAAAAAAATTACTACCTTTTATTTTTTCTCTTTTTTTGATTAAAAATGTAAGTGCGCATTGCCCTTTGTGCACTGCAGGAGCAGCAGTAGCTGTTGGAGGTGCTGTTTACTTGGGTGTTTCTCCAATTGTAATTGGCTTGTTTATAGGAGCATTTGCAGTTTCTTTAGGATGGTGGGTTTCAAAGTATTTGAAGAAAAGATATATACCCTTTCAAAGAACAATAATTGTGGTTTTATCTTTTTTGTTAACTGTAATTCCAATAATGCCCTTAGCAAAGGGATTTTATCCATTACAAATAACCTTGTTTGGGGATTATGGGTCTTTGTTTAATAGAATGTATCTAGTGAATTTATTTCTTTTTGGAAGCATACTTGGCGGTTTGATAGTTTGTATAACTCCATGGTTAAGTAATAAAGTTACAATTAAAAGAGGAAAAACATTTCCATTTCAAGGTGTTATACTTACTTTTTTAATTTTGTTAATTTTTGGTGGATTGTTTGAAGTTATTAAAAGGCTGATTTAAAATGGACGAAGTAAATAAATGGCTAAAAAAGATTGAAGATGTTAAAAATGGTAATGTGGATTTATCTAGGGATGAAGATCTGAGTATAGCTTTAATGAACTTAATAAGCTTGGAAGAGCATTTTTATTTTACAGCAATGAAAACAGGAAATAATAAGTATTTAGAGATGTTAGATTCTGTAAGATTAATAAGAACTGATTTGCTTAAAAAAATTGTTGTTAATCCTGAAGGTGAAGAATGGTGTATTAGTAAGCATTTATTAGCTGCCAGTATGAGATTAGTTGAAGTAGGGACTAAAGAATTAAGAAAGAAAAATATAGATGCTGAAAATTACTTTAAATTAGGGTTTCAATTGTATTCTTTGTTTTTTGCTATTAATTTGAAGATGATTGGAAGGGAAGAGATTAAAAGTAATTCTTTAAAAGAAACTAAATCTAAGATGGATAAGTTTACTAGTGTTATTAAGAAGATAGTTGACTGCTGTAAGGAATGGTAGTTACTTAATAGTGGTTAATATAGAAAGGTTTAAATACCTTAATTTTAATTTGTTTTCATGGAAAATCCTTTAGTAAAATCCTTTGAATTTGTAAGTGAAGACATTAATAAGATACTTAAAAAGATACAGTTATTAGACGATGAAGTTAAAATATTAAAATCTCATAATCAGGTTATAACAAGAGAGATTTTAGTATTGAATAATAAATTAATGGATTTAAGAATAAATGAGCAAAGGAGAAGGTTTAATTAAAAATGATGAATCCTTTCAAAACATTGGACGATGGAATTATGTATTTTACAACTAAGGGGGTTTATGCTTATAACTGGACTACTGGTGGAACAAAGGCTGAATTAGCAAATACACTTTTAGGTGTTGCACCTGTCTTTGAAACCGGAGCCTGGTTTGTATCTTCATTTCTAGGTCCATCGCTTAGTGCTAGTGGTTTACTTGGAAGCTATAGTTAACGCAAATAATAATCGTATATTTTAATCATAAAATCAGGATTATTTAATGCGTAACTCAATTGCACCTCCATCTCTTCAACAGTATACCA
>Ga0209542_10004985_pt1 | contig 26905 bp, 26 predicted proteins | sample RifCSPhighO2_01_FD_184028 | JGI IMG/M metagenome (GOLD analysis project Ga0209542, IMG submission 184028) | Soil microbial communities from Rifle, Colorado - Rifle CSP2_plank highO2_0.1 (SPAdes) (version 2) | ecosystem: Environmental > Terrestrial > Deep subsurface > Rock core/Sediment ...
TTTTTCTGTTAGTTGACCATAATCTCCATATGGTGCAAATGATAATAAAGAAGCCACTTTCTCTCTAACACATTTTTTTAACCCATCTGATGTTGCAAGCAAAATTACATAATTTATTGCAGCACTCCATTGTTTAGTATCTTTTTCTACGTCTGGATTCTCAGGGTATGATTCAACCATCTTCCCAGTTCCAAATTTATAATTATTCCAAATAGATCTTGACATTTGTAGAAATTCTATATATTTTTCACCATGATGGTTTCCAGAAGTATTGTAAACAAAAGGTATGCCTTTCGCATCTATTGTCTTTGCTAAACTTAATCCTGAATCAGAAGTTGGTTCTTCACCTTCCTGAATTGGGAAAAAGACATCTGTAACCACAGCGTTATATTTATTTTTTTTAACTAGACTCTCTGCTGCATTTAATGTGCTTACAAATGTAAAATTAATATTAGTATATTCTTTACTAACCTCTCTGGCATCTGCAAGATGCTTTGAATTATCTTCTGTGATTAATATCTCTAGTTTCTTTATATTGCTCTTCATTTTTCCTCCATCTGTTGAAAATTTGTATTATATTGCCAAGATAAATCAGCTTCTTCGGTATTCTGAATATCTGTTCTATCAAGCCCACCATGACTTCCAGTTTTATAAAGTGACAACAGACCAGTCACACTAGAATATCCTACAGTTTTGTCATGAGTTTTGATATCCAAATCCAAACTATCAGGTATTTTAATATTCAAAATAGATGAATTGGGGTTATAAGAAAAGGATATTTCATGTGTTTTAGCAATAATAACATCAGAGTATATATTTTTAGTTGATTGCAAGTCAATTAGTGAGCCTTGTTTTTCAACACTTAACTCCAAGTTTTCAAAGCTCTCCCTATTGTTAATCTTTTCACAAATTTCTTTTAAAGTTATTTTTATTTTAGCCATAATAAAGTAGTAACAATATACTTATATTTAAATTTATGTTGTCTATTAGATATACAATAATAATAACTTTTATAAAGAACAAGATATTACCTAATATTATGAATACTGAAACATTAATCTCCTTGGGTCTTTCAAAAAGAGAAGCAGAAGCATATTACACCCTCCTGCAAGTAAATGACGCTCTTGCTTCTGAAATATCAGAAAAGACTAATGAATCTAGAACAAATACTTACGACACAATAAACTCCTTAATTAAAAAAGGGCTTGTCAGTTACGTGATAAAAAATAATAGAAAATACTTCATGGCAACAAATCCAAAAAATCTTCTTAAATGGATTGATTTAAGAAAAGAAGAATTGGATAATGATAAAAAAGTAGTTGAAAGTCTAATTCCTGATTTACAAAAATTAAGATTAACAAAAGAAAAGAAGGTAGTAGTTGAAGTTTATGAGGGTAAAGAAGGAGTCAGAACTATGCTTAAAGAAACAATAGAATCTGCAAAAGTTGGAAACAAAGAAATTCTTATTTTTGGGGCAATAGCAGGACATCTTAGGATATTAGACCCAATCTATCACAAAAGGTATTACAATGATAAAATGCAATATAAAATTAAAACAAGATATGTATTTATAGAAGGAGAAAAATATCCAAAGGCACCATACTCAAAATATAGATATTTACCAAAACCATATAAAAGTTTTGCAGCCACTGCAATTCATGGGGATGAAGTTTCTTTCTGGCTTCTAACAAATCCATTGGTTGTAATTCTAGTTAAAAATAAAGAATTTGCAGAAACTTATAGAAACAATTTTGAAGAATTATGGAAAATATCAAAAGAGTAATATTTCATTTACTTAATCTAAACAGCACAGTCAGCCTGTAAATTTTTTTGGTGTTTTCTTTACTAACACTATACAAAGTTCTTGTTATTTTTATCTCGCCATTAAACCTTCTCTTAAGCATATTGGACAGGGTTTTGGCAAAGTTCTGTGAAGTTAAATAAAGGTCAATTCCCATATCTTTTTTCAGTTCAACAATTTTGGTGATAAAAACATTCCCTCTTGATTTCAATTCATCCATAACAAATTCAACAACCTCTTCATCATAAGGCCTTAACTGCAGTATTGCCTGATAGCCCCTGTTTGAAGTAAACAAGCTGTCATAATTAGAAGTATTGGGCATGTGGGACTCCTTTTATTTTTATGACATTCTTTTCATCCACTAAACCGAGTTCAACAGCGATGGAAACGGATTTTTTCCCTACAAAATTAGCGCTGTTTGCATCTTTAAGAATTTTCTTTACTTCTTCTTTATTTTTCTTCTCGCCTTTGAAAAAATTCTCGCTTACTTTAAGATATAAATTTCCTTCTTCAAATTCCTTCCCGATTAAATCTTCATCGCATATGGCAATTATTTTTGCTGTTTCGGATTTATGGATTTTGATATACATTTTATCTCAGCTTCACTTGATGCTTGGCGCCGCAGGCAGCGCATTTTATATATAATGCGCCGTTTTGTTCTTCTAATTTTGTGTCAGGCTTTCCGCAATCATAGCATAATACAAAAGTTTTGGCATAGCTTTCTATCTTGGCATTTATTAAGCTGGAGCCTAATTTTCTCCCTAATGTCAATCTTCCGCCTTCAACTTTGCCAGGCGTAGCTAATTCTTTTAATATATATTTTAAAAATCTTTGTTCATCCTTGCCAAGCATATCCACTATCTGGTTAAAATTAGTTATTATTGTCTTATTTCCTTCAACATGCCCTCTTGCTTTTGGGACTTCATACCTGAATGTGGTCTTTGCAGTTTCAGGCAGTTCCTTTATTCCTTTTTCCAGTAATTCTTCGTAGCTTTTCATCCTGCTAATTTCAGTCTCCCTTGTTTGTATTCAAATACTTCCCCTTCTTTTATTAATTCATATATTAAAGCGTTTGCTTTTTCTTCGGAAGCGCCAAGTTCCTTTATAATCTTTGCGGATTCAGCCCCGTCGCCCTTGTCTAATTTTTCTATTAAGTTAATTATTGTTTTTCTCCCCACATCTATTGGCGGATCGGAAATTATTGTATCGTTCTTTTTTTCAGCCTCTATCTTTCCAGGCTCTCCGTATAATTTCAAAAGCTCTTCTCTCCTGAATTTAGCCCATAAAGGATTGCTTAATCTGTTGGCGAATTCAGGCATTATATAAATTTCTCCGCTTTGCTCTTTAACTTTTCCTAAAACTAAAACTAAATTTCCTACCTCTAAATTTTCAAATAATTTAATATCTTCATTCCAAACCCTAGCCCTTATGCTTGCATAGCCGTCATCTATAACAATAACAGAATAAGTTTTGTCTGCATTGGTGTATTTGTCAATAACTACGCCTATTAAATTAACTCTTGAAATTGCTAATCCTTTTGCAGAAATAAAATTAGGCTTGAATTCTTCATCGGATTTTATATATTGCCCTTTAATTAAATCGCTAATCCATATCTTATAAGCCGTATTTCTTAAATATTCCATTATATTTTTTGGACAAATCCTCTTTTAGGCTCAAATATATCGCCCCCTCTCTTAAGTTTCTCAATTATATCCTCAACAGCATCCTTGCTGATCCCTTTGCTTTCAGCTTCCCCCATTACATCTTCAATAGGGATTGATTTTCCATGTTTATTTTCAAGCGCATTTATAATCTCTTTGACAATCATCATTTTGTTTCTTGTATTTGCAGTAACGCCTGTGCTAATCATGTCTATGTCAAATCTCTGCGTCTCGTAATCAAATCCAACCTGCATCAGGCAATGCTTCAATAATTCAATGGCTCTTTTTGAATCTGCTCTGCTAACTTCATCAGCCAACCTCAATCTTGCAGAAGCCTCTGATAATCTTAATAAAGCCTCAAGCTGTCTTGCAGATATAGGAACAGACTTTATGCTTGCATCAGAAGATTTTCCGTCATTTCTTAAAGTTATGTAAAAATTCTTTATCTCGTCAATTGCATCTTGGGATAGTTTTGGATAGGAATTTTGTCTTACATAAGCAATATACTTCCTTAAAAAATCTGTTGTTATTTCGGTTTTTAGCATGTCAGGCTTTATTGTTGCTTCCAAAACATGCGAAGCAATCTTTTCATCTTTAAATCTGTCAGGTATATCTCTTACAGGAAATATTAAGTCAAACCTGTTAATTAAAGTCGGAGGCAGGTCAATTTGTGAAGCTATTGGTGTATAAGATTCAAATCTTCCTGATTTTGGGTTTGCAGCAGCCAGCATTGTGGTTTCAGCCCTTAATGTTGCATGTATGTTTGCTTTTGCGATTGTTATGGTTTGCTGTTCCATGGCCTCATGCAATGCGCTCCTGTCTTCTTTTTCCATCTTGTCTAATTCATCAACAACAACAATCCCTTTATTGGCCAAAACTAAAGCTCCTGCTTCCAAAGCCCAGCCTTTCAAAATTTCATCCTTTACTACAGCAGCAGTCAAGCCTACACCGCTAGCTCCCTTGCCGGAAACATACCTGGCTTTCGGAGCTGCTTTGGAAACGAACTGTAAAATCTGGCTTTTACCTGATCCAGGATCTCCAACAAGCAAAATATGTATGTCTCCCCTCATAACAGTTCCATCTTCTTTCTTTTTTCTTATTCCTCCAATCATCTGCAGGACAATTGCTTCCTTGATTTTATCATGTCCGTAAATGCTTGGCGCTATTGCTTTTGTGAATTTTTCAAATAGCTGGGGATCTTTGGAAAATTCTTTTATTTTTTCTTTATCTTCTTCGCTTAATTCTATTGTGGAATAATCTTCCTGCACGGATTCTATGTAATTAATGTCCATCGCCAAATCAAATCTGGTTGACTGAACTCCGGTTTTCAGCAAAATAGGAATTTCTTTTATAATGCCGTAAACCTTGACCTTGCTTCCTGGAGTGGTCTTCTTTTCCATCTTAGGCTCTACTAAATCTTCTTTTAAGAAAACATTCAGCCTCTTTGGCTGCTCTCCTCCTTCTAAATTTTCAGGAGCCTCCTCAATCAATAAATGTTGGGCATCAACTAAATCCTTGCTTAATAACCTAAAATGCCCTTTTCTTCCGCAGGAGCATCTCGAAGGCTCTTTAAACTTGGTGTCTAATTGTAATATGGTCATTGTATTGCTGCAATTAGGGCATTCAAACCTTGCATTAGTAACTTGCGGCCTTACATCGGAAGCTTGCCTTACTATTCCTTCCAAAACTAAAAACTTGTTTATATGCTCGCTTCTTATATCGCTGATTTTTAAATATTGCCCTTGCGGTAAATTAGTGAACCTTATTCTTAAATTTTTATCAGGAATATCAAATTGCTCCAAAGCAAGCTCGGCTGACTTGATTGAATCCTCTGGATTTTCCAAAAGCTCATCAGCTAATTCTGGCTCATGCTGTATTAAATTTATGAAATCAATAACAAGTGATTTTTTTCCTTGGCTGATAACAGTATGCAGCTCTTTCTCGTAATACTCCTCGAGAAATTCTTTAAATTTTTCAACGTGTTCTAAAGCATCCATCTTCCCCCGAAAATAAAATCATCAAAAATTATTTCTTTTTTAATTTAAGTAAGTTATCTATTAATTTATCTAAAGCCTCTTTTAAATTTGCCTCGCTTCTAGTGCCAGTGCAGACTATTTTTCCGTTGCTGAATAATAAAAATGTTGCTCTTGTCCCTGATAATTTGTAAACCAAGCCCGGGAACTGTTCAGGTTCATACTCTGTGTTCTCAAGTTCCATAGCTAATTTATTTAAATTTAAGTCCATGCCGATTTCGCCGGAAGCAACCATATTTTGCACCTTGACTCTCGGCTTTATTGTAATTTTAATTCCAATTTTTTCAATATTCTTGACAATTTGCTTGATGCTTTCCCTCAATTTAGCCATGCTTCTCGCGCCAGTGCATACGATTTTTCCGGAGCCAAAAATCAAAGCAGAAGTCTTAGGCTCTTTTATTCTCATAACCAAGCCCGGGAACTGTTCAGGATTATATTCGGTATTAGGCAATTTTTCAGCCAGCCTTATTAAAGGTATATCGTGGTTCAGGTAAGAAGAAGCAACAATGTTGACAATTTTTAATTCTTTTTTTACCATTTAAAAACACGCCCCTTATAAACAGGTATTTATAAATGCATAGAAAAATTTATAAAGGTATTTATAAAGGATTCATAAAAATTATAAACTTCTTTCCCTTTATTTCAGCTTCTAATGTGTGTTTAAATATGTTTTTAGGCATTTCTTTTATTATTTTCAAGGTTTTAGCCCCTGTTCTAATGGCAATCTCTTTCTTCCAATCGCTTAGGTCATAATCGCTGGCTATAACCAAGTCAATATCATCAATTTTCTTTAACCCTGCTGTTTTCCTTAAATCCTGTATCTTCCTCATTAATTCTCTGGAATAGCCTTCCTGCTCTAATTCTTTGGTAATTTTTAAATCTAAAACAATATGCCCGTACTGGAATGGCGCGCCCTGTAATTCTTCATCCAATCCTTTATGCACATACTCAAAATTTAATTTTCTTATATTGGTTTGTTTTGTTATAAGCCCAATAAGCGGCTTGATAAAATTTCTTGTATCTGCATGCTCATCATGCAAATAAATTGTTGCTTTATTCAAAGGCCACCTGACGCTTATTTTTTCTTTGTCTCTTGCTGACATTATTCCTTGTATGAAAGCGCCTGCATATTTCATAGATATCTCTAATTTTTTATTTATTGCTTTTTTATTTATTTTAGGCCATTGCTGCAGATGTATGGATTCTTTTTTATAAATATCAAGATTTATTTTTTCAGATATAAATGGCAGAAACGGCGCCAATAATATTGTTGCATCGTAATAAGAATCATGCAAAACTTTTTGGACTTTCCCGTCATCAAGTTCGCTTCTTATGAACTGGACATAAGTTTTAGACAGGTCAAATATTAAAAAATTCTTAATTTCTTCCAAAGCTTTATGGTATTCCAGGTTATCAAGGTAGTTTGTAACATTGTTCTTTAAATTTTCTTTTTTTGATAAAATCCACAGGCTGGCGGGGTCCTTGCTGTAACTTTTTGAAATCTTAATGCAGTTTTGTTTTATGTATTCCCCTAAATTCAAAATGACAAGCAAGTTTCTTTTTATCTCTTGCGCAGGGCCATACCCGAAATTTAAATTGAACTGCGGATTTTGGCTGCAATATTGCCACCTCATTACATCGGCGCCCATTTTTTCTACAGCCTCATTAAACCATATTGCATTCCCCTTGCTCTTATGCATAGCCTCCCCTTTCTCATCTCTGACCTCTTCATAAGCCAAAATTCTTTTATAAGGCGCAACGCCTTCCAAAACAACAGACATAAATAATTGGGCGTAAAACCACAGTCTTACCTGCGCCCTCATCTCTATTTCAAGCTCGGCAGGGAACCATTTCTTCCAATATTTTTTATCCTTGAAGTAATGCAATGTGGAAAATGGAACTATGCCTGCATCAAGCCAGCAGTCGCCAACATCTTTAATTCTTTCTATTTCTTCGCCGCATTTGCATTTGATTTTTATTTTATCTATCCAAGGCCTGTGCAGTTCCGGCAGGTTATCAACGTCTTTTTTATTTATTGCTTTTTCTTTTAATTCCTTTAAAGAACCGATAACCTCAAGATTATTACACTTGCCGCATTCATAAATCATTAAAGGCAGGCCCCAATATCTTCTTCTGGAAATATTCCAGTCATCCATATTATCAAGCCAGTCTTGCATCAATTTGCCGACGTGCTCCGGGTGCCATTTAACCTTCCCTGATTCCTTCTTCATTATAGGCCTTATTTCATCGCATGCAATAAACCATGAAGAATCAAGCCTGAAAACTAATTCCTCCTTGCATCTCCAGCAAACAGGATATCTGTGCTTGTAATTTTCAATTCTATACAGCAATTTTCTTTTATCAAGTTCATTCACTATCTCTTTTTTTGCATCTTTTACATTTTTCCCTGTAAGCCAGCCAAACCCTTTGTTGTAATTTCCAAAATCATCCAATGCGGACTCAAGAATTTTTAGCTTTAATTTTTTCCCCAATTCATAATCCATATCCCCGCAGCTGGGCGCGATATGGACTATTCCCGTTCCATCGCTGGCTCCGACATCGCTGGATGGGACAACCCTGTGGCTTATTCCTTTTTGTATTTCAAAATGGGGATAAAAAGATTCATACTCAATCCCGACTAAGTCAGCGCCTTTTAAATTTTTAATAATTTCATAATCTTTGCCTAGCTTTCCTATTGTTGCTTCGGATAAATATAGAATATCATTTCCTTTCTTGGCCTTGACATAATTTATATCCGGGTTTACAGCAGCTGCGATATTGCTTGAAAGAGTCCATTCGGTTGTAGTCCAGATTAATAAATACTCATTGTCTTTTCCTTTTATCTTGGCTTTGACATATATGGAAGGGTGGACTAATTCAGCATAACCTTCATCGCTCATTTCATGCTTGGAAGAGCTTGTCCCGCACCTTATGCACCAGGGCAAAATTCTCCTTCCTTTGTACAGCCATCCTTTGTTATAGCATTTCTTTAAAAAAAACCATATGGATTGGATGTTATTGTCATCCATAGTGTAATAGTCATTTCCCCAATCCATCCACTGCCCTAAATGAATTGATTGTTCAGTCTGGACCTTTGAAAATTTCTCAACCCTTTGCCTGCAGGCTTTTGAAAATTTATCCAATCCGAAATTTTCAATGTCTTTCTTGGAATTAAATCCCAAGTCTTTTTCAGTTTCAACTTCCAGCCATAAGCCCTGGCAGTCAAATCCGTTTTGGTATCTTTCATCAAAGCCCTGCATAGCCCTGTATCTTTGGTATAAATCCTTCAGAGTTCTGCCCCATGCATGGTGCACGCCCATTGGATTATTGGCGGTTATAGGGCCATCAATGAAAGAAAACTGTTTTTTTCCTTTGTTTCTCTTTCTTAATTTATTAAATATCTTCTTTTCGTTCCAATAAGACAAAATCTCTTTCTCTGTTTCAAAACCTGAATAATCCACCATTTTAACAAATATTAGCTAACTTATAGCCTTTTTTAAACCTTATGGTTAAATAAAAACTTTTATAAATAGATTCCTTCCCTAAAAATTAATAATATGCTGAAGCATATTAGATGGGAGATATAAAATATGTTTAGAGACAGAGGATATGAAGAAAGAAGAAGTTTTTCTCCAGTTAAAGTTGGAGATATAGTAGACGTAAAAATAGAAGCAGTTGGCGAAAAAGGCGATGGCATCGCTAAAGTCAAGGGATTTGTTATATTTGTTCCTAACGCCAAAGAAGGGGAAACTGTTAAGATAAAGATAACAAAAGTGCTCAGAAAAGTGGGTTTCGGCGAGATAGTAACTGAAGAAGAAGCTGCAGCAGAATCTGAAACAGAGGAAGAAACTGAAGAAGAAGAATCTAAGGAAGAAACTGAAGAAGAAGAATCTAAGGAAGAAACTGAAGAAGAAGGCAGTAAAAAGAAAAGTGAAAAACCTGCGGAAACCGAAGAAAGCGAGGAAATAGAAGATAGTGAAGAGGAAGAGTCCTATAAAGACGAAGAAGGAACCTTTTAAATTCGTTTCAATAGCTTTATAAATTTTCTTTCTTTTTTTTATTTATGACTCAATTATGGATAGAAAGGTTCAGGCCTAAAACATTTGACGATGTTATTGGCCAGGAGAATATTGTCAAGAGAGTGAAAGCTTTCGTTGAGCAAAAAAATATACCGCATATGCTGCTAGCAGGTTCGCCAGGCACTGGAAAGACAACTATGGCTTTGCTGATAGCAAAAGAATTATTTAAAGATAGCGTGCAGGATAATTTCTTAGAGCTGAATTCATCAGATGAAAGAGGGATAGATGTTATAAGAATAAAGGTAAAGGATTTCGCGAGGACAAAGTCAATAAAAGATGTTCCGTTTAAAATTATACTTCTTGATGAATGCGATTCATTGACAAAAGAAGCCCAGCAGGCATTGCGTAGGACAATGGAGTCCTTCAGCAACACATGCAGGTTTTTATTAAGCTGCAATTATTCTTCAAAAATAATTGAGCCTATCCAAAGCAGGTGCGTCTTATTCAGGTTCAAGCCGTTGGAAAAGGAAAATATAATAAAAATAATCAAAAAAATAGCTTCTTCTGAAAGCTTGAAGATTGATGATAAAGCTTGTGAAATTTTGTATGATGTCTCGGAAGGGGACATAAGAAGGCTGGAAAATATTCTGCAGGCATCATCAACAATAAGCAAGGAAATAACAGAGGATTTGATTTATGAAACAGTTTCAAAAGCCAGGCCTAAAGAAATCAGGGAAGTGATAGAAATAGCTGTGAAAGGAAATTTCTTGGACGCAAGAGAAAAACTTCTTGATGTTATGCTTAATTACGGATTAGCGGGCTTAGACATAATAAAGCAGATACAAAAAGAATTATTGACAATAAAGGTTGATGACCAAAAAAGGCTGGACTTTATAGAAAAATGCGGTGAAATAGAATTCAGGCTGGTTGAAGGGGCAGATGAATTTATACAGCTGGAAAGCTTAATCGCCTATTTCAGCAAAAAATGAGGCAAAATGAAAGTAAACTTTTTTTATTCAGAGCCGTATGACAGGATGCTGACAGATATGTTAGGCAATTCTTTCCCAAATGAACAGCCTATGATTATAAAAAAATATCAAAAAAACCTTGAATCCTGCTGGAAAAAAGAAGAAGATAAAATAATAAAGGAAATAGAAAAAATTTCTAATTTGAAATTTAAGTCTAATGTGGATTGTTATATTGTTAATGATATGTTTTATGATGCTATCTCAAATCCTTTTACAATAAGAATAGAAAAAGACCTTGGAAGAATAAAATCAATATTGATCCACGAATTAATCCATATATTATTTGTTCAAAATTCGCAAAAATTAATAAAATTGATAGAGGAAGTTCCTGAAAAGCAGCATTCCTACAAAGTCCATTTCCCTCTTTTATTGATACACAGAAAAGTATTGGAAAATCTTTACGGAAAATCATACTTCCAGAAACAGTTAAAATATGACAATGAACTTACCGAGTTAAAGCCTTTATGGCACCATATTAATGCATTATACCCTAAATTTAATAAAGACATAGTTAAATTTTTAAAAAATGTGGACAGAAAAATATAAGCCAAAAACAGAAAAAGACCTTGTGCATGAAAAGGAGATAGACAAAATAAAGTCTTCTATAAGCAAGAATAAGAATATCTTGATTTATGGCCCTACAGGCATTGGCAAAACATCCACAATACATATAATCGCAAAAGAGCTTAACCTGGAATTGATAGAAATAAACGCCTCTGACTTGAGAAATAAGGAGCAGATGGAAAATATAATAGGCGAAAGCTCTAAGCAGCTTAGCTTGTTCAATAATGGAAAAATAATTTTAATAGATGAAATTGACAGCGCATCCTCAAAAGACCGCGGTTTTCTTTCTTCATTGACAGAGATATTGCAGACAACCAAATTCCCGATAATAATGGTTGCGGATGACCCTTGGGATTCTTCATTGTACAATTTAAGGAAAAAAGTTGAAATGGTTGAATTAAAAAAGCCTTCTCCAACATCTGTTTATAACATAATAAAGAATATATGTGAAAAAGAAGATCTAAAATTCTCTGATTCAGACCTGAAAAGGCTTTCTCACTGCCATGACATACGTTCCTGTATTAATGACCTGCAGCTTTATTCCGTAGTAAACAAAGAACTTAATCTTGAAAATATGGATGAGCGCAATGTCAAGGAGTCCATATTTAATTCATTAAGGCTGATCTTTAAAAGCAAAGATTTTGAATTGTCTTCCAAGTCATTTGACAATATTAATGAAGACCTTGATACCTGCATGCTGTGGCTTGATGAAAACATTCCTTTGGAATATAAAAACAATAACGATATATTAAATGCATATGAAAAGCTTTCAAAAGCCGATATTTTCAGGAAAAGAATTAAAAGATGGCAGTATTGGCGTTTCCTGGTTTACCAAAATATACTGATGACTGCGGGTGTTGCCCTGGCGAAAAAAGACAAATACAATACATTCACAAATTACAAGCCTGTTTCAAGAATCTTAAAAATATGGCGCTATAACCAGAAAAACTTGAAGAAGAAAAATATTGCTGTGAAGATAGCCCAAAAAACGCACTCTCCTTACAAGTCAATACTGGAAGATTTCGAAAATATAAAATCAATAATAGTTAAAAATAATATTTATGGAGACTTTAAGCTTACAGAAGAAGAGATTGAATTCTTAAAGATGTGATTTTTTCATTTTTAAATGCTGGTGTATGAACCAGATAACTGCGGCAATAAACAAGCCGATAGCTAAATAATCCAATGGCCTGAAATAATCATGCAGTTTCTCCCAGTTCTTCTGCAGTAAAATCCCAGCATATAATAAAAATCCATTCCATATCGCAGCCCCGGTTATTGTATAAAAAATAAACTTAAGCAAATTCATCTTTCCAACGCCTGCAGGAATTGAAATTAAATGCCTTACAACAGGAATTAATCTGCTCACAAAAATTGTCTTTTCCCCGTGTTTTTTAAACCAATGCTCAGTCCAGTTCAAATGCTCTTCATCCAATAATAAATACTTCCCAAAATGCAGAACAAATCTCTTCCCGAAATGTTTTCCGGCATAATAAGACAATAAAGACCCTGCTAAGCTCCCTAAAGTGCTGAAAATAATGGCTAAATATAAATTAAATTCTCCTGTGGCAACCAAATATCCTGCAAATGGCATTACTAATTCGCTTGGCAGGGGAAAAATCATGCTCTCCAAAGCCATTAAAATTAACAGTCCAGGATAGCCTAAAAAAGAGATTAGCATAATAACAAAGCTTACTAAATATTCAGTTATCATATAAATATAAAAATTTTAGTATATAAAAGAGTTTCTAAACCTTAAGGCTTCTTAATTTTCCTACACGTTGCTCAAGTGAAGGATGTGTGGACAATAAAGACATCATTCCTTTCATTGTAAAAGGATTAACAATAAACATGCTTGACATCGCTTCATTTCCAAATTTCAAAGGATTATGTTTCACGCCTGAATGCAGTTTCGTCAAGGCATCAGCCAAGGCATTAGGGTCTTTTATTGTTAAAGCACCAGTCCTGTCAGCTAAAAATTCCCTTGATCTTGAAATAGCTAGTTGTATTATTAAAGCAACTATAGGTGTGATTATCCCTACAAGTAATAACCCAATCATACTACTCCCTCCTCTATCTCGATCTCCCCCACCAAAAATAGCACCCCATCTTGCCATAAAAGCAATATAAGAAATAGCCCCTGCAATAACAGCAGCTATAGTGCTGATTAAAATATCTCTATTTTTTGCATGTGAAATTTCATGTGCTATTACGCCTTTCAATTCTCTTTCGCTTAATAATTCTAAAATTCCTTCAGTAAAAGCAAGAACAGCATGTTTTGGGCTTCTTCCTGTACAGAATGCATTTGGTGTTTGAGTCGGAACAATATAAACTTTAGGCATGGGCATGTTAGCTAATTCAGAAACTTGTTTAACATCTCTGTATAAATTCTTATATTTATTCTTGTCCGCTTCCTTAGCTCTGTAAATAAACAAAACAATCTTATGCGAGAAGAAATAAGTTATTAAATTCATAAACAAAGCAAATCCTAAAGCAATAGTTAATCCACTGGTTCCTGCAAAGAAATATCCTATTACTAAAAATATTCCTGTTAATGACCCTAATAATAATGCGGTTTTTATTTGATTTAACATCTTATTTTAGATTAGAAGCTTATATTTAAAATTTATGTATTAGTTTAATTTAATCAAAAGACCTTCAACATCCCCTCTCTCATTCTCCAAAGCAAAACCTTCCAAACTTTCCCTGAAAATTTTATCTTGTAAAGTCATAGGTATATTTCTTCCAAATTCTGCATAAATACGATCAGGACAATATTTTTCATTTTTAGATAAATATTGCAGTATCATTTTATATATATCTGGATCATCATTATTGGATATATATTCTATCCCGCAAGTTTTTATTTTGTGCATGCTAAATTCATTATTTTTTACATTATTGACAAAAGAAGAGTTATTGTTTCTAATATCCTCAATAATTAAATATGCATTGTTCCCAATTTTAATCTCATCAAACATAAAAATATATTATCACGGAACTATTTAAATTTATTCCTTGCTTTTAATATCAACCAAAGTAATCTTAAATTTCAAAGTCTTCCCGGCTAAAGGAGAATTCAAATCAATGTCATAAGTTTCATCTTCAACATTTATGGCAACGCCCCTTACAGCCCCGCCAGGAGTAGGAACAACAACATTATCTCCTTCTGAAATATATTGTTTTATTTTAACAGTATTTCCTTCTATGCTGTCAACTTTTGATTCCCATGAAGCTCCGGGAATATTAATTGTCTGCCCTAAAGCTAAAACATTTTCAATTTGAACAATATCCCCTTTAACGCTTAAAACTTTCAAATCCCAGGGAGCGCCAACATCTTTCAATATCTCCCCTAATTTAGGCTCTCTGTTGAATATTGAAACAAAATCAGTAAGGTTAATGGAATCGGTTTTATTGATGGTTAAAATTTTATTTAGTCCTTTGAATATTCTTTTTTCATCTTTCAAGCCATAGCCGTCTTCAGGATTGATTTCAACCTCTTTTGTCTGGCCTTTGACCATTGTTCTGATTGCATCTTCAAAGCCCTTTATTACCTGCCCTTGCCCTAAAACAACCTCTAAAGGCTTGTACTCTCTTTTCTCATTGAAAATTCCTGCGTCAACAGCGTCTTTTTCCACAGAAGTGTCAAAAACTTTTCCACCTACATACAGAGTATAGTCAACGCTTGCAGTGTCTCCATCCTTTGGGCTGTTTTTTTTCAAGATTACTCCGTAAACAACAACAAAAACAATTATTACAATTATCGCTCCGATTATAATTTGCTTGAAATAATTGTTCTTTTTCTCTTTTTGCATTATTTCAGAAACATTTATATCTTTAAAAAGGTTTGTATTCTAAAAGTATATATTATTGCAGAATACAAATTATTTGACAAGTTAACTTTGATTTACTATTTTTACATTCTCCAACCTAGATTTATAAAATAGACATAGAAACCAAAAACTATATAAATGACTATTAGCTAATATTCATAAATGAACATTTAAAAATATTCATAAATAAAGATGATAGATAAAAAATTAAATCAATTCATAAAAAATGTAAATAAGAAATTTGAAAGATACTTTGTTGGCTATGGTGGCAGGGTAAGAAAGAAGAAGTATATTGTAAACATAATCTTTGATGATAGGGATGTAATTAGGATGCCTAAAAAAGATTTATGCAAAAAAATGCAAGAAATTGTCAATGATTTAAATAAAACAAAAGCGTATATAAAAGCAAGAGTAATCCTTGTTTCAGATATAAACTATTCAAATCTTAAAGAGGTTTTGTGTGATTTCTCACATATTATAAATGTAAAAGCGTTAACCAGTTTTGTTGATTTGATTCTCCCTAAAGAAGCAATGGAAACTTTTAATAAACTGCCAGAAATGTTTAAATTAGAAGAATTTAGGCGTGAATTAAAAAAGATTTCTAAACGAGAATATCACAGAAATACATATCAAAATTGGTTAAAATATCTTAAAAAAGCAGGATTTATTAAACTTAAAGGCAAGATTTATTATAAATCACCTGGACCATATAAAAAAGAATTATTAGATAAAATAAATATATTTTAATTTATATAAGTATAGTATTTATATAGTAATAAGGTATGTTAATAATAAGAAAGAGGTTAAAAATGTATGAAATAGTTATCGGCCGTTCTGAATCTGACTTAAAAAGGCTTGGCCTAAAAGGGACTATTTTTCTTGGCAAGCATTATGTTAAGATGGGTCCGACTACCTCTTTATCAAATAAAATTATGATGGATGTTTCAAGAGCGCATGTTGTATTGGTTTCTGGCAAGAGAGGAAGTGGAAAATGTCTTCATGGAGATACATTAATCCCTCTAAATGATGGTTCTTTAAAATCCATAAAAGAGATTGCAAATGACAATAATCCAATATATTGCCTTAATGAACAATTAAAAGTTATTCCTGCAGATAAATCAGAATTTTTTGAAAGGGAAGTTGATAAAATATCATATATCAAATTAAGAAGCGGTCGTGAAATCAAATTAACGCCTGAACATCCATTATTAACAATCAAAGGCTGGAAACAAGCTCAAGAATTAAATATAGGGTCAAGAATTGCAACTGAGAGAAAAATAGAATGTTTTGGTAAAGAAGAAATGTTGGAACATGAAGTTAAATTATTAGCTTATTTAATAGCAGAAGGACATTTATCCAATGGATTTGTTTTATTTGCAAATATGGATAAAGAGATAGTAAAAGAGTTTACAGATTGTATAAATTTATTTGATAATAACCTTAGAATAGATATTCATTCAAAACCTGGATGTTTCAGAGTTTCTCAAAGGGAAAAAAAATATATTATAAAAAAAATAAAAAGAAATTCTAAAGGACAATTTATAGATAATAATATTTCTTATGAAAAATCATCCATCAATAAATGGTTAAGAAATCTTAATTTATACGGGAAACTTTCTAAAGAAAAATTTATACCTGAATGCATTTTTAAATTGCCTAAACAACAATTAGCTATATTTTTAAATAGATTATTTAGTTGCGATGGCAGTATATATTTTAGCCATAATTATTATGAAATTGCTTATGCCTCATCATCAGAAGAATTAATTAGGCAAGTCCAGCATTTATTATTAAGATTTGGGATTCTGTCTAAACTAAGGAAAAAACATGTTAAATGTAATTCAAAAATGTTTGAAACATTTGAATTGAATATAGAAAGTGAAAATATTATAAAATTTATAAAAGAAATTGGTTTCTATGGCTATAAAGTAAAAAAAGAGCATGATGCTATTGAATATTTCACATCGATAAAATTCAACCCTAATGTAGACACAATTCCTAAAGAAATTTGGGGATTATATAAACCGGATAATTGGGCAGAGATAGGAAGAGCATTTAATTACTCGCACCCAAAAGCTATGAGGGAAAGAATACATTATTCTCCTTCTAGGCAAACTTTATTGCAAATAGCTGTAGCAGACCAGAATAATGCTATTAAAACTATAGCAGAATCTGATATTTTTTGGGATGAGATTATATCTATAGAATCAATAGAAGAAAAAACAAAAGTTTATGATATATGCGTTCCAGAATTTCATAACTTCATAGCAAATGATATTATAGTTCATAATTCTTATACATTAGGCGTAATAGCAGAAGAAATAATAAACCTTCCGGAAGAAGTAAGAAATAGGCTTTCAATTTTAATCTTCGACACAATGGGAATTTATTGGACAATGAAATTCAAGAATGAAAAAGATGAAGACTTGTTAATGCAGTGGGATCTGCCAAAAAAAGTCTTGGATATAGATATTTATGTTCCGAAAGGCCAATTTAAAGAATTCAAAGAAAAAGATATCCCGGCAGATTTTTCATTCGCAATAAAGCCTTCGGAAGTTTCAGCAGGGGACTGGTGCGAAGCTTTTGACATAAAATTAACAGAGTCAATCGGGGTTTTCATAGAAAGGTTGATAGCTAAATCAAAAGAAAAATATGGGGACCATTATTCTATAGAAGACTTGGTTGCGGAAATAAACTTGGACAAAGAAACAAATATGGAAATAAAAAACGCGGCAAAAAACAGGTTCATAGCTGCAGAATCTTGGGGTGTTTTCGACGTTGACGCAACTCCCTTAAAGCAGATAGTGGATTCAGGAAAAGTTTCTGTTCTCGACCTTAGTGCTTATACATATGTATCAGGAAATTGGAATATAAAAAACTTGGTTATAGGTATAGTGTGCAGGAAATTAATGCAGGAAAGAATGATTTCAAGAAAATCAGAGGAAATAGAAGATGTAAAAACAGGGCATTCATATTTTATTTATGAAAGAGAAAAAGGAAAGGAAGAACTGCCTTTGGTTTGGATTTTTTTGGATGAGGCCCATGAAGCATTGGCTAAAGATTACAAAACGCCTGCAACAGACGCACTAGTTCAAATTCTAAGAGAAGGACGTCAGCCTGGAATAAGTTTGGTAATGGCAACGCAGCAGCCAGGTGAAATTCACCGTGATGTTATTACGCAGACAGATATTGTTATCTCGCACAGATTAACAGCTAAAAGGGATGTGGAAGCTTTAAATTCAATGATGCAGTCTTATCTGACAGGGACTATACAAAAATATATTGACATGCTTCCCAGAGAATCAGGCTCTGCGGTTATCCTGGACGATAATTCTGAAAAAATATACCCAATGAGGGTTCGCCCAAGATTCACATGGCATGGCGGAGAAGCGCCAACAGCAGTGAAAGTTCCTGGGAAAGCGGTTGAAGAGTTAGGTTTATAAATTTTTCTTGATAATTTACTTCATGTCAAAAAAAGATAAGCAGATAATGGTTGTGAAAAAAGATGTTCTTCTAAAAGATTATTTCAAAGGTTTCTCACATGCACAAAATTTTGATTATGCAAGTATAATTTTAAATAATATAAATTACATATCAAGAAATGCTGCAGAAGATGATTTAAATTTCAAGCAGCCTATCGCTTATGCAATAATAATAAACCCTGAATTAAAGAAAGTTTTTGCTTATCAAAGATCTCCAAAACATTGCAATGAAAAAAAGCTGCGTGAAAAATATTCATGGGGTGTTGGTGGGCATATAGAAAAGCAGGATAATGGTAACCCTATTGAATCAAGCATGCTTAGGGAAATTTCAGAAGAAGTTGAAATTAAAGGCAAAATAAAATCATTTAATTTATTAGGTTATATAAATCATGATGAAACTGAAGTAGATAAAGTGCATTTTGGAGTTTTATATTTAATAAAAACTGATGCAAAAGAAGTAAACCCGAAAGACCCTGAGATAGACTCTGGTTCTCTAAAAACATTAAAAGAATTAAATGAAATTTGTTCTAAATGTGATGTTGAAAACTGGTCTAAAATAGCTTTAGAAGTTATAAAAAATATGAAATTAATTTAATTGCTCAGAAGCTACTTCCATCAGTCACATATCCTTGGGTGTTCACATCATCATTGCATGTTTAAATATGGTTTTAAGCTATATAAACATTATGAATTTTACAAAATCTTAATATCAGCGCAGACCCTGTAAGTCCTTGCAGCATAGCTTCCGCATTTTACAACCCTTAAAATTTTAAATTTCTTTATATATTTTTTAGTTCTTTCCTTAATCAAATTAAATTCATCTTCCTTGGAAAAAGTGTATAAATGAATAATTCCGTTCTTCTTGATTAATTTCTTGGCTAAATCCAAAAATGTTTCAGCTTCATGCGGCAAAGGCATAATAATCCTGTTAAATTTTTTATTCAATGAAGCCTTTCTTACATCCCCGCAGAATAATTTTACATTCTTCGCTTTATTCAATTTCAAATTCTCTTCAGCATACCTGCATGCATCTTTATTTATCTCAACTCCGTAAATCTCTTTAGCCCTAGAATTCTTGGAGATTACAAAGCAGTAAATCCCTATCCCTGAAAACATAACTAAAACATCTTCATTCTTCTTGACTAAATTGGAAATTCTCAGCCTCTCATTGCCAAGTCTGGGGCTGAAATAAGTCTTTTCTAAATCTAATTTAATCGTAACCTTATTTTCCTTGTAAATTGTTTCAGTTTTTCTTTCACCAGCCAAATATTTGTATTCTTGTAATCTAAAAACTCCTTTTCTTGCGCTCTCTTTTTTCAGAACAGTCTTAATGCTTTTGTTTAATTTTAATAAATAATCTGCAACTAATTTTTCTTTTTTCTTTAGCAACCCGTCAATTTCCAGAACAGCTATATCCCCTACAACATCAAAGCCCTTGCTTACGCGGTTAATTTCTTTTTCAGTCAGCTTGCCTTTTAAAGCTTCTTTTAATATCATATAAACACTCACAGAAAGGTTTATATAAATATTTTGATTGGAATTACCATGAAATACGGCAAAAGAGGCTTATACTTGCTAATATTATTATTGTCTCCTTTAGTGGTATATGCCCAGTTAACTCAATCTGTCTTGTCAACATATGACCAATTCTACGGCTGGTTTGACTTTATAATTTACATGCTGATATTCACAGGCCTGGCAAGGGAGTTTGTGGAGCTTAAGGCTAAAAAAGAAAGCATGGAAGTTGGCCCTGGCGGTCAGGCATTATATCTTGGTCTAGGATTATTATTGTCAGCTTCTTTAGTAACCTGGGAAGTCTCAAAAGGATTTTCATTAAAAGATTTAGGGCCTTTGGTTATAGTCCTATTAATTATAATATTATTAATAAGGGTAATTGGCTATTTAAAAGGCGGAGAAAAAGGCAAATTTAATGCTCCTTCATTAAGGTCTTTATCAATATTGTTAATGATAATAACTGCTGTAATATATTTATTCTTTCCCGGAATTTTACTGTATTATTTTTGGGCTTCTTGGTTTGGCGATTTATTGGTTATTGTATTTATAATATGTTTTATTTATTTAATAGTTAGTTCCGCATTTAGTTTTGGTGGTTTTGGTGGCGGAGGTAAAGGCGGTGGTGAAGAAGGTCTAGGCGGGGGAGAGCATGCTCATGAACGTGGTAAAGGAGGAAAATGGGTTTCTGGGGAAGGATTAAAGGATGCGGCAAAATCAATTGGCAAGTGGGGGACCTCTCCTCTTTGGTGGCCTTTAAAAAAATTAGGGCAGGGCGCTAAATATCTTGGAGGGGAGTTAGGTATTCCTGGATTAAAGTATGTTGGCAAAGAATGGATTGGTGAAGGCGGCAAAGCTCTTGGAAGAGGCGTGTCAAAAATACCTGGCGGAGTATTAAAAGCAGGGGAGCGTGTCGCAGGGGAAATTAAAGAAAAAAGTGAAGCAGGCAAGGAAAAACAAAGGCAATGGCTTGAAAATCGCGCAGCTGCTTTAAGAAATTCGACATTGAACATAATCTGCTTGTCAAAACAAAAAGGAACTGCAATACCAACAGATTCCCCGGTTATTTTCGGAGATGTATTGACATTTAATGCGCAGCTTGAAAGCATTGTTGACATTAAAGAATTAAATATTTTATGGGAATTAAATAAAGTAAAAAGCCGTTGGTTTAGGAGAGATATGGTTAAAATCACAGGTATGGGCAAAGAGCAATCTGTTGCAATGAATACAAAAAATCTTAATCTGGGCTCTCATTTGGTTAATTTAACAATTACAGATAAATCAACAGGCATTACAAGAGCTAAAGAATTCGTGTTTAATTTGGCAAAGAAACTTGAAGAAGAAGATGAAGAGAAAAAAGAGGAAGAATTGCCTGAAATAATTATCGCGCCATTTAGGACAAAAGTAAAAAAAGGAGAAAATGTAAAAATTAATATTAGTTTTAAAAATGTTGATGAAAATAATATTGAAATATCTTGGCAGCTTGATAATGAAGATAAAGATGCATATAAAAATAGAAGAGGCATAAATATTGACACTATAAACTTAACTGAAGGAGAGCATACAGTTATTATAGACCTTTATGAAAAAATTAAAAATAGGCATAAAATTAAAACACAAAAATTTATAGTAATAGGAGAAACTGAAAATGAAATAGAAATTATAGTTTACACCCCTTACACAACCGGAAAAGCGAAGCCTATTGGCGAATATAAAGATGGTGAACAAATTGTTTTGGAAGAGGATACGCTTTATTTAATAAAAACTAATTCTATTAAAGGTAAATTTAATTTTAAAGATTATAAATTAATTTTTGATAATGAAGAAATAAAGCAAAATGAAAAGGATTTAACAGTCTCTATGCTTAAAACTAAATCTCAAAAAGAAGCAAAGCTTATCGCTTATTTAAAAAATAAGCCTATATCTGTTTTTAAAATAAAAATAGCAGAAAAAAGTTTAAAAGAAATGGAAGAGAAAGACCCGAGATTTAAAAAATTTATAGAGGAATTGTATAATGGTCTTAGTAAAGAATCCAATTATATAAAAGCTGTTTATTCTAGAATAAATAGTGATAAAGGGTTGAAAAACAAAAATGAATACATTGAAAACTTGAAAGAACTGCATAATTTTGAGCAAAAAATAGAAAATGGCTTGTTGGAATTTGAAAGAAATTTAGGCTCCTATAATTTAAAGGAATCTGAAAAAATTAAAATAATAAATAACTTAAACAATATAAAAACTAAGAAAGGAACATTTAAAAAATATAGCTATTTTATTGGTAATGCAATTGAATTTCTAAATAGAGAAGATATCAAAAATACATTAGTTGCGCTTAATGCTTCAAAAAAAGACTTTGAAGACAGATTAAATGCATTTAAGCATATAATGGCTTTAACTTAAACTTAAAATTTCCTAATAATCAATATATCCCTATAAAGTAGTAACAAAACGAAAGGTTTATATAGTAGATTATGCCTAATTCTAGAAGGTTTAATATGGAAAATAATGACAAAACAAAGGCTATAGACTTAAATTTAGGTGCTCCTCCAGCAGTTAGCGAAGGAACAAATTTTAGTCGTGATGGAGATTTAGATTTAAATGTTTTAGGGGTTAGTACTGAAAAACCTTCTCTTTTTGAATATATCAAATCAGAATTAAAAAATATTAAAAAATCTAAAGACAAATTAGAAAAAATAAAGGATTTAACTTACGACCTCACATCAGGGGAATTAGAAGGATATGATGAATACAAAGATGTTATAAACCTATTGAACACATCAATAAATTATTACAATAAATACAGAAATGTTCCAATAGAGCACGAAATGGAGCATAATTTAACAAAAAGCTTGAACTTGCTGTTAAAGGAGCAGGCAAAATTATTGCATAAAAAAGGAAAGCATGCTATACTTAGAGGAGAATTGGAAGAATCATTGGCTCCGAAAGTAAAAATATATTCTGATTGGCTGCTTGAAACAGCTTTCACTGAAAATTATGCTAACTTGCTTAGATTTGGCACAGCAAATCCGGAAAAAAAATGGGAATACCAGGGAAATAAGCCTTCGCAATATTTTAAAAAAAGTTTGAAATATGCCGGATTATGCGGAGCAGGTGTTGTAAGCGCATTAATTGGATTGGGGCTTATGTACTTGGACCAAAAATATAGCGGTGCAGCAGCACATGTAATTGGGGACATTGCAGCTATTGCAGGATTTTATAAGACAAAATCATTTAGTGAAAAACATGATGAAGAATATCAAAAATTAAAAGAAGGTAATTTAGAATCGATTTTAGATACAAAGGAGATGTACGAATAAAATGAGCTTGGATTATTATATCAAAAATTTAATAGGAAAATACGAGGATAAAGATATGATGGGCAATCCTATAACTTTATATAATAAAATTGTAGATGGCGATTACCAATTCGATGTTATTGAAGAGAAAAAAGGCGGTATGGCTAATGTTTATATTGGAACTTACAAGCATAATGATTTGGAAGGGCAGTGCATAATTAAAGTGCTGAATCCCATGAGCCTTATAGGTGTGGAAGAAGAAAGTCCTAAGTTTATTGCGGAAGCAGAGCAAAGATATATAATTAAGGCATATGAAAGCTTCACAAGAGAAGCAGAAATACTTGCTAAAATAAAAGAACATAGAAAAATTGATGGTTTGCCTTACATAGAAAAACAATTCACAGATAATAGCATTGATTTGCAAAGAAATTTAGGATTTAAAAATATTTATCCTGCACTAGACAAATTAACAACAGGAATTGTAATTGAATACCTTCACGGAAAAGATTTCAAAGAAATTGCTGATTTTATGAACCATTTTAATTTGAAAATGGATGACAAAATAATAAATTATGCAATAAGTGAATTATGTGAGCCGTTGAATAACCTTCATAATTTAAGATTAATTCATAAAGATATAAAGCCAAGTAATATTCATCTTTCAGGTAAAGATATTTTCTTATTGGATTTTGGCATATCCTCTAAAATCAGAGAGAAAAATAATCGTGTGGAAGGAACATTAGGGTATATCCCTCCAAAAGAATTTATAGGAACAGTAAAAGGAGATATATACCAAACAGGCATGGTCTGGGCTGTTCTTCGTACAGGAAATCAAGATTTGCCATATGAAGTGCAACCTACTGTAGTTTCAGATCCAAATATGGATAAAGCGAAAGAATTAATTAAAGTTCCTAGAAAGGAAAAAGAAATTATATTAAAATGCCTTAATGGAGAATTTGGCAGTGCGCACGAATTAGGAAAATATATAAATAAAAATTTAGATATAGCTACAGAAGAAGAAGTGCAAGAATTTTATAAGGAATGCCAGCCGGATTTAATTAAGCCGAAAAAACAAAAAATGCAAAGCAAAACAAGCATGAACTTAAGCCAAATGAGTCTGCACTAAAAAAACTCACCAAGCCCTTTCTGGGATTTTTTCTTTTTGGTTTCATTAGCTTCTTTTTGAAGTTTTTTTAATCCGTTTTCAACGCGTTCTTCATTGAATTCATGCCTTTCAACCAATATCTCTTTTACTTTACCAACATCAATATCTTTCCATTTCAGCTGGTAATTTTTCATAATAGGCATGCTCTTGAAAACAGCGTAAATCTCCTTCCAGTTAAAATCAGGCTTTACTTGCTCAAATAATTCATCAAAATCTTTATACTGCTTAACTAATTTCAAGGCAGTCTTAGGACCTATTCCTTTCACGCCACCAATATTGTAATCGGTACCTACTAAAATTCCTAAAACCAATAATTGGTCTTTATTTATTCCTAAAGTATTCAGAACGTCTTTTAACTCAAACATTTCAGGAGCAGTTATAATATATCCTCCGGAAGGTAATTTTCTTTTCTGCGACAAAGTCAAGTTAGGTATCATTCTTGGCGCTCCGTAAACCAAACAATCCATATCAGAGCTTGCCACAGCCCAGACATCCCCCTTTTCGCAGATAAAAGCAGCTTGCGCTTCAGCTTCAGATGGTGCTTGTATGACAGGCATTCCTAAAGCAGAAATTAATTCTTTACTTTCATCAACCATAATTCTAGTTAATCTTGAAGTTTGCTTTGCATATTTGTAAGCTTCTTCTTTATCTTCTTCTTCCAAAGCCTGCTGCATTTTTACTTCAGCAACCCTTTTTCTATGTTCTCTTTCTTCCTGCTCTTTTAATTTTAATAATGGTGGCTTTCCGTCAAAAACAACAGCCAATTTCATATCCCTGTTCATTAAATTAGTCAATCTCGAAAATATTCCCATTAAATGTGATGTTACATTTCCTTCTGAGTCCATTAAAAGAGTTCCATCCTGCTGCCTTATGGAGCTTAAAAATTGGTAAAGCATATTGGAAGCATCTATTACAATCTTCTTCCCTTTCAAATCATCAAAGCTTATTTCCTTTCTTGGAACTAATCCTGTAAACTTAATGCCCATAATAAAATCAAGATATGTTGATTTAAATATATTTCTAACCATCAAAACCTTTATATTAACATGAAATCAAAAAATTATGGAAAAAGAGATGATAAAGCATTTTTCATTCGCTCATGGACAGTATTACCATTACAGATATCATTTAACTAATTTAAACTCATTAAATAACGGTTTTTCAACATTGAAAAATTACCTGGAAACAATACATAAAACCTGCCCGAATGAATATTTCAAGTCAGGCCCAAGAAGCTCTCAGTTAAAATTCAATATAAACATAGAAAAAGTGGAAGTTAAAGGACATGAACTTTCTCAAATGGCTCAAAAGGCAATAGAATTAAACGGAAAATCCCATACTAATATCCAAGTCTTTTTATTAAACAATGACAAAAAAACATTGGCAGTTGAAATACCGACATGGCTGGAAAATAATGAGATGAAAGAATTTAAATTCAAGGAAAAGAAGCCTTTAACAGGGCATATAGATATAATAAGGAAAGAAAATAATAATATCTGGGTTTGGGATTACAAGCCGAATGCAGAAAAGCAGAAATATGCCCTGACACAGGTGTATTTTTATGCTCTGATGTTAAGCAAAAGAACAAACATCCCTTTGGAAAATATAAGGTGCGGTTATTTCGACGAAAACATAGCATACCTATTCAAGCCGGAAAATGGAAGATTACATTAAAGCGGGAAAAATTGCAGCGGAAGCAAGAGGCTACGCTCTTACATTGGTGAAAGAAAATGCTTCTTTATTGGATGTAGCGGAAAAAATAGAAGAATTTATTATTAAGAAAAATTGCATTCCTGCGTTTCCTGTCAGCCTGGCAAGAAATGAAATTGCAGCCCATTATACTCCTTTGCCCGAAGAAAAAACAATATTTGAAAAAGGAGACTTAGTAAAGATAGATTTGGGGACCTGCATTAACGGCTATATTTCAGATACCGCAATTACAGTTGAAATAAAAACAAATGAAAACAAGGAATTGATAAAAGCGTCTGATGAAGCATTAAAAGAAGCAATAAAAATTTGCCAGATAGGCACTGAAATATGGCAGATAGGAAAAATTATAGAAGAAACAATTTCAAGCTACGGCTTTAACTCAATAAAAAATCTTTCAGGCCATGGTCTTGGAAATTACGAAGTCCATAGAAAGCCTACAATACCTAATTTTAACAATGAAAATAAGGAAACACTGCAGAAAGGCCAGTTCATAACTATCGAGCCTTTCGCAACAACAGGTTCCGGTTATGTAAAAGAAGGAAAGCCTTCCACAATTTACGCTATTCAAAAAAAACAGTCAATAAGAAATCCTATAACAAAAAAGATATATGATTACGCTGAAAAAGAATACAAGATACTTCCATTCTGCAAAAGGCATCTATTGAAAAAATTCCCTCTGCCTCAGGTAAATCTTGCTTTGAAGGATTTGGAAAATAATAAAATTATAAAAGAATATTGCCAATTGCCTGAAAAATCCAGCGGCTTGGTATCACAGCATGAGCATACTTTGTTAATAGATGA
>Ga0209542_10004986_pt1 | contig 26903 bp, 29 predicted proteins | sample RifCSPhighO2_01_FD_184028 | JGI IMG/M metagenome (GOLD analysis project Ga0209542, IMG submission 184028) | Soil microbial communities from Rifle, Colorado - Rifle CSP2_plank highO2_0.1 (SPAdes) (version 2) | ecosystem: Environmental > Terrestrial > Deep subsurface > Rock core/Sediment ...
CACCATCGCCATTTCCATCGTAACCATCATATCCTTCCTCATAATTGCCATTATCGCCGCCATCGCCGCCGTTTCCTCCGTCACCAGCATCGCCGCCATCGCCTCCTTCCGCGCCGCCATTGTTGTAGTCGCCGCTTCCAGATTCGATTTCGCCGCCTTCGTCGCCATCACCTGCTTCGCTGCCATCAGCAGTGTTATGGCCCGTGTGCGCGCGTGATCGGGTGGTGTTGTTGATCTCGTTGCAACCGCAGTTCTCGTTGTCAACGTCGACACCGATGTACGTGCTGTTCACGTCGGCACCCAAGAGATCGACATCAACGTCAGTACCGTTCAGGCTGTTCTCTGTTCCGGCATTTGATGTTGCGTTGCCCGTGTTGACGAGACCGCCAGCTCCGGAGTCGCCTCCGTCGCCGCCGTTACCGCCCGTGGCGCCACCGTTGTTGTAGTCGCCGGAGCCATCAGCGTCAACGTCGCCGCCGTAGTCGCCATCACCTGCTTCACTGCCCTCAGCAGTGTTCTCGCCCGTGTGCGCCTCAGATTCCGTCGTGTTGTTGATCTTGCCGGAGTTCTGAACATAGACGTAGATGTTGCTCGAGTTCACCGCTGCGGAAGCCGTGATCGGAAGCGAGTAGCCAACGACCATTGCAACAGCCGCGAGGATCGCGATCATGTAGTTCAATGTAATTGATTTCGTCATATTTTTTGTTTGTTAGTTCGTCTAATCTGTCATCGTGCCTCCTTAAGGACGGCGCGAAGACAGGCATCGACCTGTGAACCTCCCTTAACCCGGCTCGTTAGAGTAAGCCGGAAGGTGAAGTCCACGGTGCGGGCCATTCGATGCGAATGGACCGCACCGTGGACTTCACCGCAATCTCACCTCCCACATACCAATACCAAGGACGGTCCTTGACACCACTTCGACACGCTCGACTATTTTGTCAACAACAAAAAAAGCCAAGTACCTCGAAGATACTTCGCCAACTGTTAGAATCTTTGCCTTATTATTAGATGCTTGATCTAGAGCGGCCATGAAAAGCCGCTGATTTCCCCTTCTGTGCGCGCTTTCCCTACGCGACGTCACGCATTATCAGGCTTCCGCATTTCATGTCAACGATTTTGAGTCAAAATTCAGCATCACAAAATAAAGAGGTACTACCTGTCAAAAGGACACATCTCTGCCCAAAAACATAGGAAATACAGGCGTGTTCGTTTCGTCGTCACAAGTGCTCATTGTCAATGTCGAATATCAGTATCTTGTCCTACTGACGTCCTTTCATTGTCCTATAACATCCGAAACTATAAAAAGAAGTCGAGGATAGTAACGGATAGTAACGCATGTACGGGACGGGATGCGAGATATCCACTCGAGAGCGCTATTCGATTTCGATCGCTGATAGAATAAGGGAAAGGTTCCAGAGTGGGCCCAAAACCTGGGGAAACCAGCGAAAAGCTGCCGGTTTCGGGCCCGCTCTGGAACCCATTTCAAAATCCAAAAAAGATTGTCCCATACGTGACCGCAGGGACTCCGCGCTGGATACTACCGAAGTTGTGTCCATTATGTCAACCCCGAAAGAAATTGCTTCCGCGGCGATTCGTATTTCATGTCCGATAGACCAAATCCCTAACGGACAAACCTTGGCTAAACTCCCCCTACCCAAAATATGGACACGCCGTGTCCATATTTTTACAAAGGCCCGGCCTTCGTGCCTTACCAAGGACGGTCCTTGACACGTGCGCTACGGAATCTAGGATTTGCCCCGCAGCTGAAATGACTTCCAAGCGATGATGAGAAGTGAGATGACAAAGAAGACAGCCGCCAATACCAACCCCATCATTCGACGTTCGGAAATAGCGAACAGACCACCGAAAAATCCACCATTGCCATATTCAGAGGTGCTAAGGATTAGCAATAAGGACAAAGGAAACCACCAGGCTACATACTTCGCCCACGCAATGAATACATTTCTTTTGACAAATAGAAGAAGGAGACTCACGGGAATGAGAGCCAAGATGAAGAAAAAAAATGATACTTTCAGATCAGTAAACCCTTTCGCATAGTAAACATATAACGCGATGAACGAACTAAGAGCCAAAATAAGTGCAGTGGTATACCTATGATTCATAGTAACTATTCTAGCACTGCTAGCCGAACCCTTTCGATAATATCTAACAACTCCTTCGCCTCGTCTTTCGTGAGCAACTTTTTCTTCTCATACGACTTTACCTTTGCCTTTATCTCCTTGAGGACATCGGATATCCGGTGTTTCTGTAACTTCTTGCCCTTCTGCTCTTTCAGGATTTGCTTCTTCAACTTGTCTATCGCCTTAAGCAATTTCTTCTCTTTTTTCGCCGGTAGATCAAACGACTGCACCATGCCGCGCAAGAGGCCGAGTAGCTCCGGCACGGTGAGACCCTCCCCCGCAGAAATCTCTGCGTCGACTTCTCCGTCACCGTCTACGTCCACAGATAATCCGGAGGAACCCAAACCCGTTGAACCCGAGACACCAAGCATGGCTGTTGAACTTGCTGTTACAGGGATGCCTGCAAACGTCGTCGAAGAAGTAATTGTATCCCCTATCGTCTGCTCAACATCGAGCGTGAACGTGCCGAGCGCAAGGCCATTTAAGTGCACAGTGGTTGTACCGAGTATATCGGTTCCCGCATATTTGCCCTCGCCCATCTCAAAATAGTAGCTGTTGGGAATTTGTTCTTCGATGCGCGGGACACCAGACGATGTCGAGGTCGCAATGCCCGTGTGACGACCGAAGACATCATAGATGTTCACTGATACGGGCGAGTGAACCTTTAGGCGAATTGAGGGAGGATCTCCTGGACCAGGCAGAGGCCTAGTCACAGAAATATCACTCTGGAGATTTAAATTATCCTTGATGATGCTTTCCAGAAAATCTAGCATGGGTAGGGCTTCAAGAATATTCACATGGTTGATCGGAATAAAAAGATTCTTATTGTGAGTTTTCAGATCTAAATAATAAGTGCCTACGTCTGCTGCGATGGCACTATCAGTGATTACCGTTCTGTCGCCATCAATGGTCATCTGCGGCACATGATCAAGAAATCTGCAATCCGAAACAGCACATAGAGCACCCGTGTGTGTCCTTTCAACATACTTGATGCCGCGTATCGTCGGCACTCCCCACCCGACGATCTGTACGACCTCGACTCCAGGCGGCGCTTGCCAGTTGTCGAGTGTCGCGTGGTTCGCCTCGCCTTGCGCAAGAAGGCTCGCGTTCAGGATATTGGGATTCAATACGTCGCCCGCGGCTGGTTTGGCCCGTCCTTCTGCGCCGAGCAAGAAATCCCTTAGTTCGCCTATATTCGTGATAGCGAGTCCATAATGATCGACAAACGGCTGTGTGAGCGCGGAGCCGGTATCGAATTCAACGACAGGATCGAGCACCCGCGCGAAGTATTCAGGTGACGGCAGAAGTGTGTAGCCCGAAGGCATGTTCTCGCCTATCTCGCGAATTTCCCGCGCCTGCGCGACAAACGGGAACCACTCCGAGGGCATTGCCTCGCCGTGGAGAAGCGTTGCGATCGTCTTCGGCGTGCCGAGTTGCGGCACCGCGACCATGATAAATTTGTCGACGAGGCTGGCTTTGCCTTGACTTTCGAGTTCGCTCAAGAGCACCTTGCCGACCAAGCCGCCGTTTGAATGAGAAATGATCGTCACGTTCCCCGTTCGTGATCCGCCTGCCAAACGTTCTACTTCCTCGATCAAGGATATAGTCGCCGTCTCCAACTGAGTCGGGTTATTGACGACATCGTTGACATCGAACCTCCAGTCATACGGAAAATCATTCCATTCATTGATCGTCCCATCTGCAACGAGCTCGTCCATTTTGCCGATGAACGATTTGTATATATTCGCGGTGAACGCCTCATCAATTACATCCCGTGTATAGATTCCCGGATAAACGGGGGTTCCATCAGGATTGAGCAAAAGTTTCTCATGGTCAAGACCGAAAAACGGCGGCTCCCAGAGCCGATCACCATCCGTGTCATAGAGTCTGCTCGCTTCAAGCCCGGGCAAAAAGAGTACGTTTGAGAAACAACCTGACACGCATGATCCAGCTTCTTCGATGGTGAAGTGAATCGTCTCGAGGAGTGTCGGGTCTCCGAACTGCGCATACGCGATGTCCGCAAAAAGCATTCGTGCAATCCATGTGCGCAACTGGTCCTGAAAAACTTGCACAGGCGGTGGGAAGCCGAGCAGGTCAAGCTCGTACGATCCGGTAGAAGACCATGCGAGGAGCGGGTCGCCGTCATCAGGATCATCGGGAGAGTCGATAGCGTGAGTATAAAATGTTGCAAGGAATTCGCGCTCTCCGGCGGAATTTATCTTGTATAGCTCGCCAACGAGCTCAAAAACAGGCTCACCGTCGGGCAGAAGCGAGGGGCCGGTGACATATGCGAGGTCTTCCACATTGAGCGGTACCGTGTAGGTGCCACCTTCGAGCATCACAACGTCTCCCCACACGAGTGATGAGGCATCGGCGTGGACGACGATCGGATATGCGAAAAGGAGCACTAGCGATACCGCCGTGCGCAAGGCGACATTCATGCCGCGGATTGTAGCATCTGCGCTGTGTTCTTCTCGACCGTGTGTCAAGAAACTCCGTGTGTCAAGGACGGTCCTTGACACGTTGCCCATTGTTGCATCAGCGGGAACGATCGAAAAGTCCGCGCAGAAATCGCAGTGCTCTGTCGAGCGGACCCGCTTGTCGTTCTGAAGTCGTGGTCCCGACCGTAGGACTTACGGATGACGTGGCTGCTTGAACTGTTGCAGCGTCTGGAGAAATTTTTGGCTTCGCGGGGAGCGCGGGTGCTTCCGGTACAGCGACGACAACCCGAGCTTCTTCAATTTTCTTCTGTTCTTCGACCGTGAGGAAAAACGTCTTCGTGTAGCCGCAGAAAATCTCATTGACCTTTTTGCGCGTCGTGAGATACACGTAGCCCGTTGATGTGCCGATGCCCCACGGAGCAAGGATTTCAGCGGCGTACTTGGTTTGGAATGCGTGCACGGCTACAAGCGTCGCGCCGTCGTACATGCCGCTTTCGGCCACTTCTGCACCTTCGAAATCGCGCAGAAAACGCTGGAGTCGCTTCACCTGATCGGCATCATTCGCCTGTCCCATGCGAATAAAGGCCGTCAAGTATTGGTCGCACGATTCCGTCGTCATCGAAAAGGCAGTAGAAGTGCCAAGGACAAGACCCATAGATGCGCCGCTTCCCGTCGAAGTGCTCGTATAGAGCGTTGTTCCCGGCGCAAGTCCTCCGCCACCCCCGCCTCCACCGGAACTTCCGCCGCCTCCACTCGAGGATCCAGTGCCTCCCGAAGGCGAATCGGTAGAGCTTGAGCCATCTCCGTTGCCGCTCGAAGCAATGTCATTGTTCGTTAGCACGCATGTTTTAGTTTCGCCTGTGGCGATCGTCACTTCCCCGCTCGAATTGCAATCGCCGCTGAATGTAGCGGCGTAGCCGGATTTCTGAACTTCCTCGATCTTCCATGCACCCGCGGAGACCGTAGTGGTCGCTCCCGAAAATACGCTAATGACCTCCTCGAAATCCGGCAGTGTCATTTTGATACTAAGAGAAAAATCAGACACAGCACTCGTCCCACCGTTGTCGTTGATGACTATCTTGACGACGACCAGCTTCCCATCGTCGGGAGGAGGGTCCGATTCGTCTTTGTCGGAAGGATCGGAGCATCCCGGGTCGGCACCGTCAGTAAGACCGTCATCGTCGTTATCAATGTCGTCGGAGCACGTAGGTGGTGGAGGTGGAGGAGGCAGAGGGGGCGGTTGCCCGGGGCAATTCTCTGCGGTCAAAACAGGAATAGGATCCCCGAGGTTCGTCAAGGTCGTAAATACATGACAAACAATATCGCTGCCGAGCGGCTCGGCAAAGCTTTGGTGCGGATTTCCACCCAGGAAAGCAGCGGCAACGAGGAAGAAAACTGCAGTGATAACCCCCGTGCGCATCAGATGCGTCAACTCCATAGCGTTCAAGTAATCTTTGTAACGCTGGTTTCCGTCTTTACCGTATGCCTCCCCCTTTGCGCCGTCAATGGACACAGGACAAATATTGTTGCATGTGCATGACGTCCTTTAGCGAGCCCCCTATAGGACAGCGGGGAACCGTCGGAGTGTCCGATGAATGTCCAATATAGGGGCCTTATAATAAGCCCTTATCCGAACGTAAATGTATATGCTTTAATGCCTTCTCCTTCGACCGTTATTTCCAGAAGATGCGTCTCATAGGCTGCACCCTCGATGAGCGAATACAGGCGCTCCTTCTGTATGGTCACGAAGCCCCCCTCATCAACATCCACTCCGCTATCATCGCCCAGCGGCTTCCCGCCGTCTCGCGTCACCTTTACTCGTACCGGCGTATCACTTGAGGCAACCACGTACACGTTCTTTGCACTGTATATAAACCTTATAGCCGCACCTTCTCCTGTATTCCGGGCGTATTCGGGTTGCATGTCCCAGCTGCCGCCGAGGTAGAGAGTATTAGCAAACAATTTCTTGGGTATTTCAAGTCTCTGGACCCCCGATATACCGATCTCCCCGTTCCCCAAAAGTTCATTGCGATCGGAGCCGAAGTACACTTCAGGGCTTTTCACCTGTGAGAAATCTACTGCCGTCACATCCGAGGGCGAGGAGATGGTTTCCAAGGGCATCTCCATATCCAGCCGTTCTGCCCGCTCGGCAAGTACTTTTTGAATGGCGCGCTCGGTTTCCTCGTAGGCACCTTCGCCCGCGTGGTCGTAGACAATATAGCCGTCGATATCGATGAGGTATTTGCGGGGCCAGAAGCGGTTGCCGAATGCATTCCACGTTTTGTATTCATTGTCGAGGACGATCGGGTATTCCAAGCCGAATTCTCTCGCGGCATTCTCCACATTCGCGCGCACTTTCTCGAACGCGAATTCAGGCGTATGCACGCCGATGATGACAAGACCGTCATCCTTATACTTTTCATACCATGAGCGCAAATACGGAAGTGTCCGCTGGCAATTGATGCACGAGTATGTCCAGATATCTATGAGCACGGGATTCTTTCCCTTGAACTCCCCTATCGTTATCGGCCCCGCTTGCCCCGAGGGAAGTCGAGGGGTGTTGATATAGCCATCAGGCGTAACCAGCTCCGGCGCTTTCTCATAGCGTGCCTCTTTCTGCGCCACACTCATACCAATCTCATCCGTGCTTGCAGGAGCGGAGTCGGGGGATGTGCCAAGCAGCAGATATGCGCCTGCGCCGAGCGCGATTACAAGAATTCCGCTGATCACGTACTCGGTCTTCATTGCATTTCAAGAAGTTTCTGTTCGATGCGCGTGACGTCCAAAAAGCCTGTGTCGAGCACCCATATCTGAAATTGCTTATCGACCCCCGTTATCACGGCGATACCGACAATAATAAAGAGAACGCCGAGCGCGCGCTTAAAGAAACCGCGCGGATCCGCAGCCCATCCGAGACGATCTGCGAGCCGCTGCCCGAGAAGCGCGACGAGCAAGAGCGCAAGGCAAAGACCGAACACGAACACGCCAAGATATGCAACGCCGAGCGCAAACGAAACCGGCAAGACGCTGGCAAGAAGTACGAAATAGGTCGGCGAGCATGCGGAGAATACGGGGCCGAGCGCCGCACCCATCACGACATCACCCCAGAGTCCCCCGCGCCGGAACCCCTCCGCGAGTAGGCGGTTTCCGCCGCGATTGACGCGCCCGACAAAAGACAAGCGTTCCCAGAGCGACGGAATGAGAAGTGTTGCGCCGAACACGATGATGATGAGTCCCGAGACCCACTTCCAGAACGTTTCGGGAACGCCGATAAGCACAGTCGAGGCTTTAAGGAGAAGCGTGAAGAGAATGAGCGAAACGCCCAGAGAGGCGACGATGACAAATGCGCGCTTCCTGCTCGCGCTTCCGCCTTCCATCGAGCCGCCCACGATAACGGGAAGAAGTGGGAGAACGCAGGGCGCGAGCACGGTGAGTACGCCTGCGACAAATGATATGACTAAGAGCACCATGTCAGCGGATTTTTGAAATTACCTGCGCGAGGGTCGTTGCATCTCCCCACTTCGCGATTTGGTTCCCATCCTCGTCTACCTGCACAAACGTGTGCTGGTACGTGACGCCGTATTTTTGCTTGAGCGCTGAAGCCTTATCGTAATCTATTTTCAGAATGTGCACGCCCGAAGGAATGCCTTCGGGAGCTGCCTCTATCTCGCGCTCGATACCGCGACAGATAGGACACCAGCCGGCGTGAAAATACAAAATTACCTTTCCTGCGCTCGCGAGTGCAAGTTTCTCCGGCGCATATGCCTCATAGGTACCCTTCTCCATCATCGCTCCATCGTCTTTCTCCATCATTGCATCGTCTTCCTTCATCGCATCGTCCTTCTCCATCGGATCGCCCTCTTCCATCATTGTGTCTCCTTCCATCGAACCGGTAGTCGATGTCTGACCCGAAATAAGAAAGTATCCTGCACCTACAATGACGAGGATGCCCACGACCCAAAGAATGATGTTCTGTGCGCTCATAAATTTCCTATATGCTCGTAATGTACCGAGTATAGAAAGCTATTCGTGAATGTCAAATTAACTTGACATCCTTGCTGTGGACAACCTAAAGGAACCGGTCTCCATACAATCGTGCTGCGAGCTTCGCGAGAATCATTGAAGCAAGAACCGCCACAAGCCATGGATCGACCGCGTGATCGAGACTTTGCAGGACAATACCAAAGAGAAGTACCGCGCTCCCCGCGAGAAAGGCGAGGCGTCCCGAGAAACTTCGGTGCGCCTCTTCCCGTTCATCGCTCGCCCGCTCCCGCAGGACAAAGGCCGCAATCGTACCGAAGGCTGCAATCGCCGCGCCGAGTATCACCATTTGGAGAGAGGTCGGCATCCAGAAACCGAAAGGGTTGAGAAGTAGCACGAGAAGCGCGACGAGAACAACCGATGCGATTATTTCTTTCATAGATTCAGGATTCGATAGTGAATAATTTTTCGACGGAAAGATTGAAAACCCTCGCGAGCTTGAGTGCGAGCATCACTGAGGGCGTGTAATTCCCTTTCTCGACCGCAATAATCGTTTGCCGGCTTACCCCAACACGTGCCGCGAGCCCCTCCTGCGTGATCCCCGCCGTCACGCGCGCCGACTGAACTTTATTCGCAACGTGCTCGACCATAGGCACATCATGGAGAGTAGCAACGTGTGTGTCAATTCTACTTAACACTGTTTGAAGGGACTTTCAACGAGTTTTGGCTGATGTACTCCATGAGATGGCGACATGCATCTATCTCACGGGGTATAATTCTCACATGAATGCGCGAGATGACATCGCCGCTCTCATCAAAGGCGACGTTGCGGATGATGCCGAGACGCTCGCGGCGTATAGTCACGACACGAGCGTCTTCGAGCGAACGCCCGCCCTTGTCGTCTTTCCCAAAGATGCAGAGGATGTTTCCGCCGTCGTGAAATACGTCCACGACGCGCACGCGCGGGGCGAGAACATCTCGATTACACCGCGCTCTGCAGGATCAGACATGACCGGCGGGCCGCTCACTGATTCGATTTCACTCGTCTTCACGAAATACATGAATCACATGCTCGACATCGGGGAGAGCTACGCGACAGCAGAACCGGGCATGTACTACCGCGATTTCGAGAAGGCAACACTTGCGCGAAACGGAAAGCTCCTTCCTTCCTATCCCGCCTCCCGCGAGCTCTGCGCACTCGGCGGCATGATAGCGAACAACTCTGGCGGAGAGCTGACGCTCCGCTATGGGCAAACCAATCGTTATGTGTACGAGCTCGACGTCGTGCTCTCCGACGGCTCATACGCAACGCTCCGGCCGCTCAATTCAGACGAGCTTGCGGAAAAAGAATTGCAGCAGGATCTCGAGGGCGAGGTATACCGCAGGATGCATGCACTGCTGCGCGATAACGAGCGTGAAATAGAAGCGGCGCGACCCGACGTCTCGAAAAATTCCGCCGGCTACTCGCTCTGGAGAATATGGAGCAAAGCGACCGGCTTGTTCGACCTTACGCAACTCATCACAGGCTCGCAGGGAACACTTGCCGTCATCACCTCGGCGACCGTGGGGCTCCTGCGCCCCAAAGAGCACAAAGCGATGCTCATTGTCTTTCTCTCCGATATCAACACCCTGCCGGAAGTGGTGCGCCGCACTCTCACGTTCAAGCCAGAATCATTCGAAAGCTACGACGACCAGACCTTCCGCCTTGCCGTACGCTTCCTGCCGCAGATCGTCCGGCACTTCGGGTTTATAGACATGGTGAAGCTTACCTTTGCTTTCATTCCCGAGATGCTCATCGTTGCGCTCGGAGGCGTACCGAGACTCGTTCTCATGGCAGAGTTTGCGGAGGATTCAGAAAGGCAAGCGCGCGCCCTCGCGCGCGACGCGCAAAATTCTCTCGCCGATTTGCCCGTCGCGACGAAGGTCGCAAAAAGCGCGACGGCTGCTGCAAAGTACTGGACGATACGGCGAGAGAGCTTCAGTCTGCTCCGCAAGAATTTGCGTGGACTCCACGCAGCACCCTTTATCGACGATCTCGTCGTCCACCCCGCCGATTATCCCCTCTTCCTTCCGGAACTTACCCAAATCCTTGAGGAGCATGGACTCATCTATACGATCGCGGGGCATATCGGTGATGCTGATTTTCACATCATCCCGCTCATGGACCTCTCAAAATCGGAATCGAGAGCAATGATCACGGAACTCGAAGAAAAGGTCTACCGTCTCATCGCAAAATACCGCGGCTCGATCACCGGAGAGCACAATGACGGTATCGTGCGGACGCCCTATTTGCCATTGATGTTTTCTCCGCGTATGATCGAACTCTTTGCGGAAGTCAAGAAAATTTTTGATCCGCTGAACATCCTCAATCCCGGCAAAAAAGTCGGCGGAACTGTCGAGGATATTAAGCGAAGTATGATGACGCACGCACCGTGAAGCGGCACCGCTGCATGAGCGTTCTGTCGGTCACAAGAAGCTGCGCGTGGGACTTCGACGTTCGACATTCGTACCTTTTTCATTCACTTGCTTATCAGGCTCGACCGCGACAGATAAGCAAGTGATAAGAGCCAAGCTACTGGGTGTCTTTACCTCTTATGAAGAGCATCAAAACGATGAGGAAGGCGAAAAGCGTGAAGCTCATGAGCGGGAAGGTGATGTAGCCGAACTCGAAGAAGAAACGCACGCCGCAGTCGAGCGCCTCCGTTGCCGTTGCGGGGCAGGGCAAGAGCGAACCTCCACCCATCTGGAGATAGTGCTGGTAGAGCGCGGTCGTGCCGCCAAAAATCGAGAGCGCGATGGAATAATCCGCGATACCAGTGTCTTTTTTCCAAAGCGCAAACCCGAAAAGCACGACCTGCGGGTAGAGAAACGCTCTCTGCCACCAACAGAGCCCGCAAGCCGAAAACCCGAGAGAATCATAGTAGAGCGAGAGGATGACTCCTCCGAGCGAGAACAAAAAAGCCAGCGACAATCCCCACTTCCGCAAAAATGAGGCGACGTCTTCGAGATCGGTCCGCCAGCTGGCGGATGCGTTGCGAAGAAAAAATACTACGAGAAACGCAATGCTGATGATCTGCATCGCGAGCGTCGCGAGCGCAAGCAGAAAATTAATTGTCTCAACTGCCATTTTCTGGAAGTGGGCATCCGGTCTTTTCGGCAAGTTCTTGCAGAGTGAGCTCGCCTGTCAAGCGGCTTCCGTCTGAGAATTCCCATGTGGGATAGCTCTCAACTTTTTTGTCTATGCACGCCTGCAGCTGTCCTTTCCCATCGGGTGTCGAACACTCAACGTATGGCAGGAGGCGCTCGGAGCTTCCAAAGAGCCGCTTTGTGTTCTGACAATGCGGGCACCAAAACGCGCCGTAGAATACCGCGCCTTTGTCTTTGAGGCACTGCGCGAAGGAATCAAGATTGCCGGGACCGGACTTGACGAAGAGGACCGCGCCGAGAGCCGCCACAACGAGAACGATAACTGCAACCCAGAACATCAACGGCCCTTTTTTCATCCGGTGAGTATATCGCGAGCGCGCATTTGATACAATGCGGGTGTGAACGAAATCGAAGATATAGAAAAAGCGCTCCATATTGAAGACATCAACAGGTCATTTCTCCTCCGAGTCGTCCAGCCCGCGCTCGTAGGTCTTATCGATGGCTCGATCTCCACGCTCGCTCCCCTCTTTGCCGCGGCATTTGCAAGCGGGAGCTCGCATATCGCCTTCTTGGTGGGAACCGCAGCGGCGATAGGCGCCGCGATTAGCATGGCGTTTGCCGAAGGCCTTTCGGATACCGGTGAGCACACCGGCCGAGGACACCCCGTCATTCGCGGCTTGATCGTGGGAGGGATGACATTCGTGGGCGGGATCTTGCACACGCTTCCCTTTCTTATTTCAAATCTGGACCTCGCCCTCTATCTCGCATACGTCGTTGTCGGTATAGAACTTATCGCCATCGGCTACATCAGGTACCACTTCTTCCGCTTGAGCTTCTGGCTCTCGGTTATGCAGGTCGTCTTCGGCGGCGCCTTGGTCTTCCTCGCCGGCGTCCTTATCGGGAGTGCGTAGAGCAGCGAATACATTTGCAACCAAACGGCCTGATAAATTCGTCGAAATATTCGTTGCCATAATCAATGGTGAGCTCTTCGCCCGCAACGATATTGCGCGTCGAAAGAACGTAGATGCGTTCATCGTGAATTTCCGCCTCGCAGTTCGGGTCGCATGAATGATTTATGTAGCGTGCGAGATTCGAGCGTGAGGAGCCATCGATCGTCCATTCGTCATCGAGTGCGAAAAGGTAGCGGGTTTTCAGCGTATCCGCATACTGCGTTGGGATGCGTCTGCCCGTGTATTCCATGATGAAGTCTCCCTTTTCGAACGATCGCGTCACAAAAAGCCCCTGCCCGAGGCCGGGACGCGAGCGATGGACGCTCACCTGTTCACACAGATCTTGGTTCATAAAAGCGCAACGAGTATATCACGAGGTATACTTTCTCTAATGGAAAGCGGGATTGTGAGCGTGATCCTCGGGGTAATGTCTGCTGCGGCTGCCCTTGTTTCGGCAGTGCTTGGCACGATACTCGCGTACCACTGGTTCAGTTTCGGCTCGAATACTACCGTCTCGCTTGTCGCGCTCGCCGTCTATACGACAGGCTGTGTCGCGCTCACTATCGGCCTCGTCGCACTTGCCGCCGCCATATGAAAGGGTTTGTGCTGCAAGCGGACGAGCAGATACTCGTACAAACCCGCAAGCATTGGGTAATTTTGCTGCGCGACCTCGGTGGCACAATCGGGCTCGGCATTGCGCCTTTTATACTTCTCGGAATTCTTACACTTCCGGGAATTCTTCCACTCGAGAACAGAGTGTTTCTTCATGTCCTCGCGTTCGTTGAAATCACGTGGCTTCTTCTCATATGGCTTGCACTCTTTGCGCTCTGGACCAACTACTACCTCGACCTATGGATCGTGACGAACCGGCGGGTCGTGAACGTCGATCAGATCAATTTGTTCCGCCGCGCGATAACCACGTGGCAGTTTGAGAACATTCAGGAGATCACGACAGAAACGCAAAATCCTATCCAGAACTTTTTAAATTATGGATTGATCGACATACGAGCAGGACCGGACAAAAGAGAAGCGCGTATGGAGGGAATTCCCCGTCCCGAAGAGATTTCGGCCTTGATGCTGAAGCAAATGGGAAGATACCGGAAGCTCGAAGCGGCAAACAAACAGCAGGAATCGCTCCTGCACACCATCAGCCACGAAGTGAAAGCGCATCTGACGAAAAACGAGGCGGCACTCGCCTCTATCGTCGAGGGAGACTACGGCAGCGTTCCGGAGAATCTGAAGACAATGGCAGGCACTGCGCTTTCAGAGACGAGGAAGGGTGTTGCGATGGTCATGGATATGCTCTCCTCCTCAAATTTCAAAACGGGGGCCATGAGTTTTAGTGCGGCGCAATTGGATTTCTCTGCGCTTGTGCGGAGAGTCTGTGGGGAGCTCATGGGAAGTGCAAAAGAGAAAGGTCTCTCACTCACCTGTATGATCGCGCCCTCTGCCTATCCCGTGTGCGGTGATGAGGAGAAACTCCGCGAGCACGTTGTCCGGAATCTCGTCGACAATGCGATCCGCTACACCACACACGGCTCCGTCGAGGTCAAGCTTGCCCGCAGCGAGCGCGCGATCATTTTGGCCGTTACCGATACCGGCATCGGCATTTCGGCGGAAGATCTTCCGCGACTGTTTACCGAAGGCGGCAAAGGGACACATTCGAGCGAGATAAACCCTTCGAGTACTGGCTACGGCCTCGTCATTGCAAAACAGGTCGTCGAGGCGCACGGCGGTGTGATTTGGGCGGAATCGGAAGGAGCAAACCTCGGCTCCACGTTCTACATTTCTCTTCCCGCCGCCGAAAGTTCCTCGGCGCGCCCAAACGCGGTATAGTCGCTTCGCTCGTTTAGCCAGCGCTCGCTCGGAAGCGAGAGTTTCACTCTCGCTTCTCTCGCTTCGCTAGGCTATAGTGGTGCGATGAAATCAAACGGCAAAAAAATCTCGACAGAAAGTTACAAGGGCGTACGAGATTTTTATCCGGAAGATCAATTCATCGAGCGCTACATTTTTGAGCATATGGCGCGTGTCTGCGAGCTTTTCGGATACGAAGAGTACAACGCGTCTGTTCTTGAGCCGGCGGAGTTGTTTCGCGGCAAGACCTCCGAGGAGATCGTGAATGAGCAGACATACACGTTCACCGATCGCGGAGACCGCGAAGTGACATTACGCCCCGAGATGACGCCAACACTTGCGCGCATGATCGCCGCACGTGCGCGCGAGATTCCCCTTCCTGCGCGCTGGTACACGATTGCAAACGTGTTCCGCTACGAGCGCCCGCAGCGCGGGAGATTGCGGGAACACTGGCAGTTGAACGCCGATATCGTGGGCGTTGAGAGTATTGAAGCCGACGCAGAGGTTATCGCCGTTGCCCATGGCGTCATGCGCTCATTCGGGGCAGACGAGCGCAACTTCGAAATCCATGTCTCTGATCGTCGCATCCTCGACTCCGTATATAGGGAACTCGGCATAGATCAGGAGAAACATGCGAACGTGACGCGACTCCTCGACCGCCGCGCAAAGCACGAAGACTTCGAGGGGGCGCTCACGAAGTTTATCGGCGGATCGGCTGCACACGGGCTCATAGACGCAATCGACCGCACGACCTCCACCGCGTATCTGGAAGAGTTGCGCGTATCCCTCGAGCACATGGGCGTGCGCAACATGATCGTCGATACAAAGATCACACGCGGATTCGACTACTACACCGGCATGGTCTTCGAGGTGTTCGACACCGACCCAGCCAACCGCCGCTCTCTCTTCGGTGGCGGCCGCTATGACAATCTCCTTTCGCTCTTCGGCGGCGAAAAGATCCCTGCGGTGGGATTTGCGATGGGAGACGTGACGGCGCGCGACTTTTTGGAGACGCATAATCTCATGCCGAGCTATGCGCCAGCAACGGAGCTTATGATCGCCGTTATCGAAGAGGATTCGAAGAGCCACGCGATGAAACTTGCGCAAGATTTGCGTCGTGAAGACGTTACTGTCTCCGTGAATTTCTCCGGAAAGCGCGTTGGCGATCAGATCCGATACGCAGACAAAATGAAGATCCCATTCGTGATTGCCGTGGGGAAAAATGAGCGCGAAAGTGGCCGCTATACCATAAAAAATCTTTCAACGGGAGCTGAAATATCACTCCCAGCAGACAGAGTCGCAGAACATCTTTTCTCATCACTGGGCTAGCTTCGAGCTGCAAGCTTCGAGCTTCGACACGAATATAGTATTGTATTCCTATGCATTTTTCCTCGCAGCTCGCAGTTCGCAGCTCGTACCTATGAGAATTGTTATCTTCGACATCGAAACGGCTAACTGGATGGACGAAACCGGTTCGGGAGATCCGGCGGATCTCTCGATTGCAGTCGTCGGCATTCATGACTCGGGAGATGATACCTACTCGTGTTTTTTGGAGCATGAACTTCCGCAGCTGTGGAAAATCCTCGAGCGCACCGATCTTCTCGTCGGCTACAACTCCGATCATTTCGATATTCCCCTTCTGAATAAATACTATCCCGGCGACCTGTCGAAATTGCGGAGCCTCGACCTCATGCAGGAGGCGTATCGCGCTCTCGGCAGACGTCTCAAGCTCGACACGATTGCCGAAGCGACTCTCGGTGAGCGGAAAATTGCCGACGGGCCGCAATCACTCAAGTGGTGGAGGCAGGGCGAGGTAGAGAAGGTCAAGGAATATTGCCAAAAAGACGTCGAACTCACCAAGCGCATCTTCGACTACGCGCTCCAAAACAGCGCTCTCAAATATCGCGACCTAGGGCTCCTCAAAGAGGTAAAGCTGAATACATCGAAATGGCTCGTGGGTGATGCAAAACCAATGACGTTTACAATTGGTTTTTAATTAAGAATAAGGTTGTGCCTGGGCCCGGTCTCGAACCGGGGACCTCATCCTCTTCAGGGACGCGCTCTGCCAACTGAGCTACCCAGGCAGCTTGAACAATATACAACAAAATTACTCTTGCTGCGAAAATCCGCCCTGAAATTGTTTGAGAAGATTCTGGAAATCCGTAAATTGCGCTTGTGCCTTGGCGCCTGTTCCCTGGATCTGCTGGTAGGTATCCAGTACCTGATCCATCATCGGCGCAAGATAGGTCGCGTAGAGCCAGAGCGGCGCCACAACTAACACGACCGCGTACAAAATAAATTTGATAAGTCCTCCCCAGAATGCATTGCGCCGCATCGCATGCAGCATGCGATTGTTATCACGGGTGAGTCGCACCAGCTCCGTCAGAGTTTCATCATTGACTTCCACAGGCTTATTTTACCATTCTCAAAAATGGTACATTGCACGTATCCCCTCGTAGCTCAATGGATAGAGCAATCCCGTCCTAAGGGAGAGATGTGGGTTCGATTCCTGTCGAGGGGACTAGACCACAAGAAGCTCCCGCAGTCTTCCTTCGTCGAAGCCGACAACAAGCTCTTTGTCGAGAGTAATCACCGGTACGCCCATCTGACCGCTTTTTTCGATCATCTCCTTGCGTCTCGTGAGATCGCGCGCGACGTCGTGCTCGGTGAAGGGAACCTTGTGCTCGGCAAAAAATTCCTTTGCCATGTGACAGAAGTGGCATGTCGGCGTCGTATAAATTGTTACGTTTTGTTTTGTTGCCATAGCTTGAAGTGATTAATGCGCGTTAGTATATCATGCGCTCCTTGCCTGCCGTGCATTCTTCAGAGCCCTCCCCCACCACACAAGCTGATCCATAAGCCCGGAGGCTCGCTGCTCATATTGCTTGAAAGCCGAAAGCCCCTCCTTCGTCGCGGCCTCGACGGTATCCCATGGCATGTGGATAGCGTTGCGAATAGGCGCCATCTGGAGCTCGACGGCAACGAGCCGTAGCTGTTCGACAGAGCGGCTCCCCATCGCGGAGCCATAGGAGATGAATGCTATCGGCTTGCCGTTCCACTCTTGATATGCGTAATCGAATGCATTCTTAAGTACTGCCGGATAGCCGTGGTTATACTCTGGCGCGATAATGACGAAGCTGTCTGCCTCTTCGATCTTTGCGGTCCAGCGAACAACCGCTTCATGCGTGTATGGCTTCGTTTTATAGCTTGGAGTCTGTTGCTCGTTGAAAAAAGGCATCGGATAGTCGCGCAGATCGAGGAGCTCGGGAGTGATGTCTTTGCGCTTGTTTGCCTCCCCTAGCATCCAATTCCCCGGCTTTTCGCTGAATCGGCCCGGCCTCGTGCTGCCGAGAATAATCTTGATCTTGAGTTGACTGTCCTGCATATGAGTATGGTATGTTAAATAGACCGCGTGATAAAAGCTTTTAATACCCGATGACTTTACTTTGTAAAGTCATCGAATGATGAGCTTAAGTATAGGGAAATGACTTTACTTTGTAAAGTCATACATGCGGTGTAGTATACATCTATGTGGAGAACGAGCCGACAGCGGAAAGTGCTTTGCCGCTCATGCCCGGTCGCGCAGACCGCCGACATCGTTGGCAACAGCGTCAGCTTGCTCATCCTTCGTGATCTCCTAACGAGGCCGCGTGGCTTCACCGAGCTCGAACTTCTTCTCAAAGGGGTGAGTTCCCGCACGATATGCGCCAAACTTAAACGCCTCGCTAGCGACGGCCTTATCACTCGCGTCCCAAAAACAAAGTTCTACCCCCGCGTCGACTATCGGCTCACACCTAAAGGCAAAGCGCTCCGTCCGGTCGTCGACGCGATGCGCGCCTACGGGAAAAAATATCTATAGATAGGCTACTTCTGATAGTTTGTATCCGGAGCGCACAAAAAATAGGACACTCTCTTGTGCAGTGCGGGATACGGGAATCGAACCCGTATCTACTGCTTGGGAAGCAGTCGTTCTACCACTAAACTAATCCCGCGAGCGAGAACTACTATATCACCACGGCCAGCGAAATATCCTCTCCAGCCAGCCATGAGAGGTCGACGTTCCCTCGATAGAGGCGGCCGCTGAATCGACGATCACAATGAGCTGCTCTCCGCGCTCGGCGAGACCGTACTGCTCGCGCAGCGTCTCCTCAAGTCCGCGGTCGCTCTCGAGCCTTTCGATATCGGCTGAAAGCTGCCCCTGCCGCTTCTCGAGATCAGCGCGCTCCGTTTCTGCCTCGGTCCTGCGCCCCGCAGATTCACGCTCCTTCCAATACACGCCCCAGACGCCCAAGGCGGCAAATACAACAAGAGCAAACAGCGCAAGGAGACCGAGGCGACGGAGAAACAGCCGTGTCGCAGCCTGCCGTTGATTGCGCGACCACATAGGAATCTTATTTTACCACTCGCGGGAATTGCTTTTTTTTCTATTCCCTATACCCTGTTCCCTATCAGCCACTGTATGAGTTTTCTCTTCGACAAACGCACCAAAAAAGTTATTAACGCTGCGTGGGGTGTCATCGCCGTACTCGTCATTATCGGAATGGTCATCTTCTTCGCCCCCGGTCTGATTTCAGGTATCTCTTAGCTTTCACGTACAACTTTCAAGAATACTTCGTGAGGTATATCTACCTTGCCCCGCGCTAGCATCTTTTTCTTTCCCCGTTTTTGCTTCTCAAGAAGTTTCATCTTCCGTGTCACGTCGCCGCCATAGAGATAGCCAGTGACGTCTTTCCTCATCGCCGATTTACGCCGCGCAGCAATGATACGCCCTCCGGCACGTGCTTGGATCTTTAATTCAAAAAGTTGCTTCGGCAGAAGCTTCTCCAGCTTTTCGACCATCGCCTCCGCTTCGGTCTGCACGCGCCTCCGCGAAACAATACGCGCAAATGCCGGCACGGGCTCCTCGGCTATGAGAATATCAAGGCGAACGACATCCGCGTCGCGCAGACCCGTTAGCTCATACGAAAGCGAGGCAAACCCACTCGAGATACTTTTTAGCGAATCGAAAAATCCACGCATCAATTCGCGCAGAGGCATTTCCGCAGAAAGTTCCACTTTCCCGTCGGGAAGCGTTTTCGTATCCCCGACAATCCCTTCGTGATCGTAGAGAAGCTGCGTAACCGGGCCGTGATAAGGGGACGGCGCGATGACAGAAATCTTTGTCCACATTTCACGGATGCGTTTCGTGGTGCCCTCATCAGGAAACCGCGCCGGCGAGTAGATTTCCTCAACCGAGCCGTTCATGCGTGTCACTTCGTACATGGTCGTCGGCTGGGTCACAACGAGCACAAGATTGAACTCTCGGCGGAGCCGCTCTATCACGATTTCGAGGTGGAGCATTCCCAAAAAACCGCAGCGGAATCCCTTGCCCATAATGCCGGAGCTTTCTTCCTCATACGAAAGCGAGGAATCGGAAAGACGCAGGCGCTCGAGCGACTGCCGCAGGATCAGCAAATCTTCCTGCGACTCCGGATACACCGAGGCCCAGATGACAGGGGTCGGTGCGCGGTATCCTGAAAGCGCCGGTGCGCCACCCTGCGCTGCTGTCACAGTATCGCCCACGGAAGCAACGCCCGGCTTTTTGATACCTGTCACGATATAGCCGATCTCTCCTTCCCGAAGTTCCGGGCAAGGCACGTCATCCGGTGTGAGTATGCCGACTTCAAGCGTGGTAAACGTGGCGCCTGCTGCCATGAGGCGAAGCGCATCCTCCTTTTTTAGAGACCCGCCAAAGACTCGAGCATAGATGATGACGCCGCGATGATCCGAATAACCGAAATCGAACACGAGCGCCTGTACCTTTTTACCGGACGAGCGCGGCTCCGGGATCCGCGCGACGATTGCTTCGAGGATATCGCGCACGCCCTCCCCCGTCTTTCCGGAAGCTTTTAATACATGCTCCTCCGGACACCCGAGAAGAAGCGAGAGTTCGCTCACGATCTCACCCACCCGCGCGTTCGGAGCGTCGATCTTCGAAACAACCGGCAGGATGACAAGATTCAGCTCCTTCGCCATCGAGAGAACCGAGAGTGTCTGGGCCTCCACGCCTTGTGTCGCATCCACGAGGAGCACGACCCCTTCGACAGCAGAGAGCGCCCGCGAAACCTCGTACGAAAAATCGACATGTCCCGGCGTGTCTATCAAATTCAAAACATACTCCTCAGCCGGACCTGCCCCGTTAGAATGCGTCCAGCGCATTCTAACGGGGGCCATCTTTATTGTGATGCCCCGCTCGCGCTCCAGCTCCATCCTATCCAATACCTGTTCTTGCATGCGCCGCGGCTCGATCGTGCCTGTCATTTCAAGCATCCGATCGGCCAAGGTGGACTTCCCGTGATCGATGTGGGCGATGATACTGAAGTTCCGGATATTCATGTCGATTCACTATCCTAGCAAATAAAGAGCGGAGATGCTCTTTCGATTTGAACCTCAAGCGAGGGCGGGAGTATTTTTTCGCCGAGGACCTTGTTCGAATCCGCCAGCTGGCGGAGAGTCCCGCAGGTGGAAAAATGCTCCCGCCCGAGCACCCCTCATTGGGGGCTTGAAGGGCCGATCTCTTCTGCCGATGCGATCGGCTGTGTTTTAGGCAGAGGCACTCGCCAGAGTCTTCCATGAATTGCGGCAACTGTCTCCTCATACTCGCGATTCCGCAAAAGCGCGTAGACGAGTACGGCAGCGACGATGCCCGCGATGCCGCCTGCAAGTCCCCGCAGAAAAACGGAAGCGAGCGTTGAGGAGAGAGTCAAGGGCCCCACAACGACTAGTGTTGCGTAGGCGGCAAGTGCCGCGCCAGTACCGGCAAGCACGGTCTGCATGAGGGAAACCTTTATCAGCGAGAAGAATCCGCCAAAGCGTTGCTCGAAATGAATGATGAGTGCAATGACCGCCGCTATGGAGACAAGCGAAAACGCGATCGGCAGGGCCACGATCGCGCTCCCCGGAACGTCTTCGAGGCGCATCACGCGCTCGACAAAGCGAAGCATATCTGCATCGGCAAATTGTCCGGTGAGTAAGAGCGCGAGATACATCGTGAGAGCAGTCGATGCAATCGCGATAAAAAAAGGAACGAACGTTCGCCCCGCGGCGTAGTAGGCACGCGCAAGGAGGAGCATGAGCGCTTGCGCCGCAAGCGATACAGAGAGAAGCGCAAAGACAGCGGCCGTAAGGCGTGTATCAGCCCAATCGAAGGAACCGCTTCCGAGGACAACGCGCACGATGTGCGCGCGAAGCACGATGATGAGGCCTATCGCTGGGAGCGACCAGAAGAGTATGTAGCGCGCAGCAGTCGAGACATACTCGATGAATTCCCGCGTGCGGCCTTCTGCGAGCGCGGAGGCGAGCGTCGGAAAGGCGGCAACAGAGTAGGACGCGCCGATCACCGAGAGTGGAACACTCACGAGATTGAATCCGAAGATGTATACCGCGATCGATCCGGCGGAAAGTCCGGATGCCAGCGCTGTCAATCCGGTAAATGTGACTTGGTTCATCGAGAGCGTGAGCGCACGTGGAATTGATGTCGCCGCAGTCTGCAACAGTGCGGAACTCTCCCGAAGGCGCGGAAGCGAGCGGAAAAATCCTTCGCCTACAATGGAGGGAAGCTGCACTCCGAGGTGGAGTGAGGCACCCAGCACGACGCCCCACGCAATGCCCGCGATCCCAAAGTATGGATAGAGTGCGAGAAGCCCGAAGACAATGCCGAGGTTGTAGAGAAGGGGCGAGGCTGCGTACAAGGCATAGCGCCCGCGCGTTTGAGTAATGCTCGCGAGAATATTGGATAGACCAAGAAGAATCGGCTGCAGGAGCATGATGCGCGTGAGCACGGTCAAGGTCGGGAGGTGGCCGAGGGCGACAAACCGCGGAAAGAGCATCTCTAAGAGCGAGGGTGCAAGAAATGCGGCGATTGAAGAGAGGACGATCGCAAGAACGCTGAATCCGAGAACGACCGTATCAATGTAGTCTTTTTGCTTATCATACGAGCGCCGCAAAAGTTCGGGAATGAGAATGTACACGGAGACGAGCGAGCCAGTCATGACAAAGAGAAAATCGGGTATGCGAAACGCGGCGTAGTAGAGATCGAGCTCGGTGCCGGCGCCGAAGGTATGCGCAAACAAGCGATCGCGAACAAGTGCAAGAAGGGAGGAAAGGAGCGCGGAGGCAGCCAATACGTACACCGCCGCTTGCAGACCCCGCACCGGAGAGGCGAGGAAACGGAGCGTTTCTCGCATCATGTCATGAAAGGCTAGCTCTCCGAAGGAGCGAAAGGATCCCGGCCGGACTCGATTTTTTCTATGATGTCCGCGAGCGCGGCATCGTCGGGATTCGTGACCGCGACGACTCTCAAGGCTCTTAACGCATCATCCTTCCGATCAAGCCGATAATACGAAAGCCCCAAAAGGAAAAGTGCGTTTGCGTAGTTGTTCTCAATACTGACTGCGCGCTCAAAAGAGAGCGCAGCGTTTCCGTAGTCTCCCATCGCGTAGACTATCGTGCCGTGGTTGTACCAGCCGAGCGGATCCTGCGGCGCAACCTGCACGACCATCTCCGCATGCCGCTTTGCATCCTCGAGCGCGTTTGCGCGCGCAAGGATCTGCGAGAGCAAAAAGTGCGTCGCCGCGAGATCGGGCTTGATCCCGATTGCAGTTTCAAGATTTTTCCGTGCGGCAGCGTCATCGCCTTTCAGGAGATCGAGCTGCGCAAGACCGAGGTATGGAAGAGGATTCGTGGGATTCGTCGACACTGCCTCCCGATACGCATCCCGCGCCGCTTCTTCTGCACCTGTAACGCCCGCGCCCGCAAGCTCTCCGTAGAGACGCGCGAGTGTCAGCCAGTTTTGGTAATCGCGGCTTTCAATTTGGACAGCAGCAAGACCGTGTTGGATAGTCGCGTTTAACGTGCCTTGCAGTGTTGCCTGTGCACCGGAGCTGCCATCCGAACTTGCTGCAAGAGCCGCGAGCTGCAAGAGCCCGAGCTCAACGCCTGCGCGATGCGCCCTATCACTCCCGGGCAATACGATAAGCGAAAGCGCAATCGATCGAGACGCTTTGCCGATATCCGCCGAAGACTGGTACTGTACAACCGCGCGATTCACGAGTACATCTGATATGAGTGCGCGCGCCGACTGCACACCGCCAAAAAATATGACAATTCCGACAAGAGAAAGCCCGAGTGCGGCAACTCTCCCCTTCCAGAGATCCCACGAGAGCGAGAAGACATAGCGCGAAATAGAGCCGGTCAAGACTTCTTCGGCAATCACTGCGCCAAAGAGGAGAAACGTGAGAAGAGAAAGTGCGGGACCGGGAACATAGAGAATATGATAGGCGGTTAGAAATACGGCTGAGAAGACGAGAGCAGCGCGCGTGAGCGATGCGCTTGATGCTTCACGAAATAGCCGAAAGAGACGCGAGAGAAGCGCCCCGGTCGCGGCGACCCACGCGATGAGCCCCAAGATACCCGTCGTGACGAACGAGGTCGGGATAAATCCGACTCCATAGTAAAAATCAGTATTCCAGAATTGCGTCGTATTGACCGAGAGGGGTTTATAGCGGCCCCACTCCCGCAGAAATGTATTCGGACCGGAACCAAAGAAAATCTGCGTGGGCTCCGCAAACACCTCCCGACCGATGGCAAATGTCCCTTTCCAAGACGGCCGCACCTCGACTTGCGTGATCTGGAGAGACGCCGGAAGTGTGCGCTGGATCGCAGGGCCTGCGAAGTACATCGCGCCGGCAAGAAGCGCAACGAGAAGCCACAGCAGCGAATGTTTGTATCCTCCGAAACGCGCGCCCGTTGGCGGCATGCGAAAGCGAAAGAGTGCGCACAAGAGGCTCACGCCTGAAAGCGCGAGCCATGTATCAGAATAGTTGATGACAACAAGGAGGGATGCGGAACCCGCGCCGACGAGCAGCATGACATAGCGCCATGCACCCTCGAAGGCTGATGCGCCGAGAAGCGCGAGAGAAAGGAAGAGCGCGAGAGAAAGATAAATCCCGAGGTCGTGCCAGCTCCCAACAACAGAAGTGGCCGCAACCGGGAGCACACCGCCAAACGTGAACGCAGGAAGGAAAAGGCGCGCCGTTTGAATCGCAAGTATGACGAGAGTGCTCAACATGAGAAGTCGCACAGCGAGGGCTGGACGATTTGCTTGCGCTCCAAGCACGACTGCCGAAAGAAAAAGCGCCACGTACCAGATGGCAAACCCAACGACCGTGTCCCGCCCTCCACCCTCACCGATAAGTGCGCTCCACGACGGTCCCGATACCAACGCGGAGATGAGATATGCAAGTGGAATGGCGAGCGCCGCGATAAGAAGCGAGCTCCGTGGGATTCTGACTTCCGAATCTTTTAGAGACATCGCGATCCATGCGAGAAAACAGACGACGACAACGATCACCGACAAAAGCATCTTCGCCTGTATGACGCTCACCCACGGGACGGGGATGAAGAAAAACGGAGCGAGCAAGAAGAGAAGGAACACTGACCACCGAGCCACTGATTCCGCACGCGAAAAATACTGCATCACGGTAAAGTATACCATAGAGAAACTTTATGAAGATTTGATTTTTCGACACTTTATGAGATAATGCCCGCCGCGCCAGACAGTCGCCCGACACACTCTTTAGTGTGACGGGAGGAAAGTCCGGACACAGGCTTCGCAAGATGCAGAACGGTAGCGGGTAACACCCGTCCGCCGCAAGGCGAGAGATGCGAACAGAAACGCCGATTCCGAAAGGATAGGGTTCCCTCAGGGAATAATTCCGTAGCAATACGGAAATGAAACGGCAAAATTCTTACTTCTGTGCAAGGCCGTGTCCAGCCGCAATTTTCAATTGAAATTGCTGCTGGAAGAGCCGCTTGAGGTTGTCGGTAACGGCAATCCCAGATACATGATTGTCCTCGACAGAATCCGGCTTATCGGCGCACAAAACACCGAGGGTAACCTCGGTGTTTTGCATTTTGCGCTCCGATTATCTTCGCGCATTCTCAATCTTCCAAGCGAGGGCGGGAGTCGCTTTTCCGCCGAGGACCTTGTTCGAGCGTGAGCGAGTCCCGCAGGCGGAAAACGATCCCGCCCGAGCGCTAAACTATCTCGCACGTCCCGCCCGCGCAGGCCAATTCTTTCGCCTGTTCGGTTTCGTCACTTCTCTCGTACATGATGAGTTTCGAATAGTCGATCTGGGGGAAACGCGCGACGTGCTGCTCGTACGTTTTTTTGTCTATCGCTTCGTAGGGCGAGAGACGATACACGTGGTTGACTCTTGGGAGGAATGAGAGCCCACCGACGATGTCCCAGTTTTCATAGAGCCACGCGACAACCTGCACCCACTCCTCTTCTCCCACGGAGATCGTCGCCGAAGGATTGTGCTCCGTGAAATTCAGTTTGACCGTCTTCCAGTATTCGAGCTGCTCGATTGCGGAGAGATCGTCTTTGAAGATGGATCCCGTCGGCGCTTTCACGGGAAATTCCAATACGTAGGTATTCGCTTCGCCCGCTACCTGCCCCACTTCCGGGTGGTGCAGAACGCCCTGATCGCGCATCATCTTGTAGAGCGAGTCGGTCGCAGAGATCCTAATGCGACGGATGTAGTAGAGCGAATGACGCGGGTGAATGCCCGAAGAGCAGTCAAATGTTTGCGAGACGGTTCCCGAAGGCTTCACGCACGTGATGGAATGAGAGGGATTGATGCCGAAGCGCTTTGCGTACGTCTGATTCGTCCTGATTGCGCTCTGACGCATCTTCCGCAAGGTTGCAGGATTTCGGACGGCAGGCGAATCCCACTGGCCGGTGATAGAAACACCGAGAAGACGCTCGGCCTCGCAATTTTTCTTCCACTCTTCCGAGATGTAGCGAAAGTTGGTCAAGGTCGATTGATAGGTACCGAGAAGTGTCGCGAGCTTCGTCTTCTTGAGAAGTGTCGCCTCGGTGTCGTGCGGGCGGGCGATTACTTCCGAGAGATTGCAGAACTCGTGCGATTGCAGCAATATCTCTCCACAAGGATTTGTGCCAAGCTGACCGATGAAGCCGTTGCCCTTGCCGTACTTTTTGCGGAGGTACTCGAGGCGACGCTTGGGAAGCGTCTTTTCGAGACTCCCACGGTTGAAGATACCGCGCTCCCCCGTGCCGCTTTTCATGAGCGCAACCCACTCGTCCATAAGTTCTGCGTTCGTGGGCTTTGTCTCATAGACCGCGGAGTTGTTGGCGACGGAGCGGTACGGATCGGTGAGGAAAAATTGGCCTTTTTTGGCGTCGCGGATCTCGACATCGTCCAAATCCGATAGCGAGATCATCGCCGTGCGGCGCACGCCTCCTGCGACCACGCATTCACCGATCTTGCAGATGACGTCATGCGCGTCAATGTTGCGGAGGCGCCTTCCCTGTCGCTTGAGAATGC
>Ga0209542_10004987_pt1 | contig 26897 bp, 35 predicted proteins | sample RifCSPhighO2_01_FD_184028 | JGI IMG/M metagenome (GOLD analysis project Ga0209542, IMG submission 184028) | Soil microbial communities from Rifle, Colorado - Rifle CSP2_plank highO2_0.1 (SPAdes) (version 2) | ecosystem: Environmental > Terrestrial > Deep subsurface > Rock core/Sediment ...
AGATTCAGAGCCAAGACCTTCAGATAACACTTATGATGTAGTTCTGGCAAATCCCCCTTTCAAAGGAAGCTTAAACATTGCTGAAATTAGTGATAGATTTAGAATAAAGACAACTAAGACTGAAATTCTATTCCTGGAATTAATGTTTCATACTCTTGCACCATCAGGAAGATGTGCCGTGATCGTGCCAGAAGGCGTTTTATTTGGAAATTCAAACGCACATAGACAAGTAAGAGAAATGTTATTGACTAAATGTAGATTAGATGCAGTTATCTCCATGCCTTCGGGAGTCTTCAAACCATACGCAGGAGTTTCTACAGCAGTTTTATTCTTTACAAAAGGAGAACCAACTCAAAATGTTTGGTTTTATAAGATGGAATCTGACGGATTCAGTTTAGATGATAAAAGAACATTTATTGATGGAAAAGGAGATATTCCAGAAATATTAGAACTTCTTAAAAACAACAATAAGACAGAACAAAAAGATAGGAAAAAGAAACACTTTTTCATCCCAATTAAAGAGATAAAAGAAAAAGATTGGGATTTGAGTATCTCAAAGTATAGAGAGATTGAATATGAAGAGATTAAGTATGAAGCACCTAACAAAATTATCGGTAAAATTGAAGATTTAGAGAATGAAATTATTGAAGGAATTAAGGAATTAAAGGGTAAGTTTTAGTTTTTATCCATACCCAAATCAATCCAATCAGACTATTAAAAATCTTCTTCTCATCCCCAACAACCCCAACCCCCAACAACCTCTCACTCAACAACTTACTCCCCCAATAATCTCCACGCCCTCAAGCCCCCAATAACCCCCATTTCAAAGGTATTTGAAATTTATTAGACTTCTTGTTAAATGAGCCGGTTACAAATTGTAACCAGTTGAAAAATAAAACTGCAACAAAATGTCACACTTTATTAAATCCAAAAAACTATATCAATTACTCAAAGAAATACTATAAACCAAGCACATCTTAACAATATTTATATATAACAAAAGCCTATAAAATACATAGCAAATGGTGCTGTTATTAATGCTCAGCCACACAATTTAAAAACCATTAAATGCCCTAAATAAAATGAACACACAACAAACTGAGAAACAAGAAATATTCAAGAACATTGAAACAACCGGGAAAAAATACATAAATCAATTTAAGATACTTGCAGAAAAAGCTCAAAAATCAATGGCTAATCAGATGAATATGGCCAAATTTGAAGCAACATACACTCTTTCTGTAGAAAAAGAACAAAGAAAAAAAACAATGTTTCAAGTCAAAGAAATTAGAAATGACTTATGGAAAGAAGCCCTTAAACAGGCGAACGGAGACGTTAACGTCGCTTCCAATATTTACGACCGCCTTTGCTCTTTCCCTTAAAACTCTGTTTAAAGAACCTTTTTATCTGAAACTCATTTAAGTGTGAAGCTTCTCCAACAATTCTAACATGCACAGGATTTTTTAAGAGAGTCATGGCTTTCTCTAAATTCTGATCCTCAGTCATAAAAATAGTGATTTTTGCATTTAAATAAAGATTTGCAATAATCTTAAAATCATTGAGCACAGTATTAAACTTCTTAAAATACATTCTCTCTTTAACTTTATCAAACCATTCAAAGGCAAGTAAATTTCCAGAAGCAGTATGTTCAATCTTTTTAATATTAAACTCTTTTAAAATAACAGACAAGCTATTAGTTGCCTTATCAAAATCATAATTTCGCTTTTTTATAAGCACACTGCGTGCCTCACCTAAAGCAACAGATGTAGTAACTAAAGCTAAAGTGCCTATCCTAACTTCCTCAATTAAATCTTTCTTGAATTCTCCTGATTCAACTATATCTACAAGAACATTAGCGTCAAGACCGATGATTTCATCCCCAAGAAGCTCATCAGAAGTGCGATTTATTTTATAAGTAAACACATCATTCCCACTTTGTTTTACGACCGTTGAACCAAATTGGTGCATGCCTATAAGAGTTCAAATTATATTTAAACTATTAGATTATCGGATTTCCTAATTCCCCCACAACCCCACACTCTCCCTTACTCAATAACTCTAATCTCAAAGGTATCGAATTCGGCACGGTTAAAACCAAGCACCCCTCCTAAACCTCACTTACATTGAAACCTATTCACTAAACTCTCATTACTAACGCACCCCACACTCATCTCTCAAACTACCTGTAATTTATAATTATTTTTAAATTAACTAATAAAAAGGGCGGATAATTAAGAATCTCCTATAAATCATTTGAGAAATTTCTATATTAACAATTATTTCCTGTTTCCGAACAAGTAGGCTTGCCCACAAAACCATTGTTGCGATAACCTGGAGTTCTTGCATCCTCGCATGCTGCAGAAACATCATCAGAATTTTGAATCGCTCCCTGCTTAGTTAAAGCACAAGTATAATATTGAACATCGATATTAATAATTCCTCCTTCTCTAGTTTTCTCATTATAGTTGGAGTAGGAACAGGAAACTGTGCATTTAAATTCCTTTTTAATTATTGGACTTAGCAAAGGGCCTGAATTAAGATAAAATAAATAGGATCCTAAAACTATTACCAAAACAACAACTACAATAATCCATAAACTTTTAAAATTCCTCTTTTTTTAACCATAGCCTTATTTAGAACATAATAATATATAAATCTATTTAATTGTTCTTAAATTAACTAATTAAAAATAATTCTTAAAAATCCCCTCGTCCACTTCCCTCCTAATTCCCCCACAACCCCCTACATCAACTATTAAACATCTTAACGGCCTTACTAATTATTTCATTTCCCTGAAATCCCCAAGGACAATAAAAACCAAAATCCTCTGGCTTTATGAGTTTGCGAAAAGGAATAACTCCGGTCGCAACATCAATAGTCTGCTTGCGTAATCTAGTAATGCGGGCAAAATACCTCAACTGATAAATTTCTTTTTCATGTCCGTTTTCATCAATTTCAATAGTCTCATTATATCCTATTGGTTTAATATCAGTAATTTCCATGTCTGCCTCTTCCATGCACTCGCGTCTAAGAGTTTCAAAATAATTCTCGCCCTTTTCAATTCCTCCTCCAGGAAGAGCCCAATTGTCTCTTCTTCTAACATCCACAACAATCATCTTTCCAGATTTATCAAAACAAACGCCATAAACTTGAGTTACCTTTTCCTTAGGAATTTTTGAAAAATCATCTGCTGAATGCCATTTAATTATATACTTCTTTCCTTTAACATAAATAATCCTATTATGATTAATAAAATCGTCAATTATTCCTCGTAAAAAGAAATCATCATTAGAATCAAGAGCACTTTGTAATGTTCTTTTCAACTCTTTCTTATTCCCATCCCACTTAATTCTATTAAGAAATTTAGGAAACGAAAGCCATTCGTAATCCACATGTTCAACATCTAAAATAATCTTCCCAGGCGAAACAAAAGCCAAATAATAATGCTCTTCATTTTCTTCGTTATGATTCTTATAAATACATCCCCAATTCAAATTAAACACATTTTTCACTTTCAAAGAAGTTTCCTCTAAAATCTCCCTTCTAACCGCATCCTCAAAACCCTCTTCATTCTCAACGCCCCCAGTAACTGTAAACCAAAAATCTCCTCCATGTTTCTCAGGCTCAGAAGGATTATTCCGCAATGCTAAAAATTTCTTACCATCTGTAATAAAAGAAAGTACTTTCTTTTTCATGAATTGCTCACTCCAACTATTTATAAAAACCTTCTTATAATCATCTTCAATTCATCAATATCTAAATAATCATGATCCTCACCAGCAACTTCTTTCAACTCGTAATTCTTCACTTTATTTTTATCTAAAAACTTCTTAACATCAGAAAAAGATGCATAAGGGTCCTTAGTTTTCTGAATAAATAAAGTTGGTATTTTATAATTCCCAAAATAAGGGCTTAATTCATTTCCATTAACTTCTTCCCAATTTAAAGGTAACCCGACAAAAATACATTTTTTAGGTTTTATTTTCTTTTCAAGAATTGCCTGCAGAGTCAATCCAATTCCAGCAGACTTCGCAAAAATAACACAATTACCATGAACAATTTCAGACAACTTTTCAATCTCTTTCTCTCTATTCATCTTGCCATCGAATTTCCAATGTTCATAAACTAAAACAACACTTTCTTCAAACAAATAACTCAATTTATCTCTGGCTGACTCAATCCACTTTTTATTATGAACATTATTTCCACCAAGCAATATTAATTTCATATTTTTAAGAATAACATATTAATTTTAAACTTATCCTGTCTTTTTCATATCTTAAATAAACATGATTTCCCCCACTCCCAAAACGCCGCCCACGCACATCTCAAAAGATACTCAAATTATCAATATTAAATAAATAAAGTTTAATTTATTAACTAAACAGTGGTTAAAGTAATAACATTTATAAACCCAATTTATAGTTCAATTTTATAAGATATATAAGACAAAATGGGTATAATCAAAAAATTAAAAATAGGAAGTCTTGCTCTAGCAGGGCTGTTAAGTTTTGGTTGTTCAAGCGATAATGATCCTGCAGTTTATAGTATTGTAAAAGCCGAACAAAAACAAAAACAAGACATCTCAAAATTCTCTTTGTCTGGACTATTAAAGGTCATAAATGAAACTCAAAACTCAGAGGATATGATAAATGCTGGAAGGCTGGCAGTCGAAAAAGTAAAACAAAGTGGTTCAAATGAAGCTATTTTAGGCTTTAGTGAAAGAGCCTATACAATAGGAGACGAAGAAATAAAAGTAGACGAATTCAAAAAAAGATTATCTGGCCCAGTAATATTTAATAAAAATTCAAGAATTTACAGCTTATTTAACCAAAATTTTCAAGGTTATGATGAATTAGTTAACAATAACTTAGACTGGATTATTTTAAGCCCCAATGTTATAGCAAGCAATACAGGGAAGTCTGAAGCTGGATTAAGTATAGGAAATAAAACTATATTTATAGACACAGAAGAAGGCGGTAAACTAAGAGACTTCGAAGTTCTTCATCCAGTAATTGTTCACGAAGCAACACATGAATATAACCGAGCAAATAAACCAGATATTTCTAGACTGGAAGATGAATTACTAGCTCATAAATCTCAATCAGATGTTGCTACTAGAGCAAATAGTAAGAAATCTAGCGAAAACCTAGAAGGGATGATAAAAGTTTGTAATAATAGAGTAGACACAGCAAATTATCTAATTAGTAACTTCTCACCTGATTTTAATGGATTATATCCTCATGAAATGATTCTTTCAGCACAAATTTTAGAATCTAGAATTCCAATAGAGACTATAAATAAATATGAAACTATAAACACAGGTAATGAAAAACTGGATTTAGAGTTGTCTACTGCTTTAAGAATTTCAAAAATTCCGCATACCTACTCAAAAAAAGATTCAATTGAAAGATTATACTCAATTGTTCAAAATGGTACTGAAATCGAAAGAACAAACGCGTATTCAGTATTAGAATTATTTAACACATCAATTTTCTCAAAAAATTCAAGTCCTGATTGGGTTAATTCAGGAGAAAGAAGAGTTAATTTTGGATTTAACTTCGGTAACGGTAATGGTCAGGGCGGAGGACTACCAAGTTTAAGCGATTTCGTAGACCTATTTACTAATCCTCTTCTTCAAGGGCAAAAAGATAAAAAAATATATGAAGATGTTCAAGATGGAGATAAACTAGTTAGGTTAAGTGAAGAAGACAGTTTCAGACAAAATTCATTCAATAGCATTTCTACAAACAATTCAGATAATTCGGAAATATTAAGAAAATTAAATCATGATTTTTCAAAAGTAGCAGGTGACCCAGACGGAAGTAGAGGTAGTTGGACATACAAAGGATATGCAGCCGACAGAAAAGGAAAGACAATAGTAATGTGGCAATCTAATGACTTAAAAATCAAAAATAGAAATCCAAGAGGAGTTTCAGATGAATTATTCCTTACTAAACAGGATGTTTATGTCGGAGGAACATATAGTAATTCTTCATGGGATTTCATTGATCCATATAGAGACCTAGATTTCACAGCAAACCCACCAGTATTTTATAAATAAGAGAATATCAAAAAACCTTAAAATAGTCTATTTTTTATCCCCACACTAGAAAAAGCTTATATATTTAAAAATACAAATATACATATGCTCTTGAAGAAAAAAGATTTTTTTATTTGTATAACATTAGGTATTTTAATCGGATTAATTTTAAAAACACCTTATTTAAGTTATATGTTGGTAGGTATTCTAATTGGAATATTTTTCGCTGTATATAACGAAAAAGATCATATTAATTTATATTATTTTAAGAATTATCCTTTTAGAGGATTGGTCTGGATTTCTTCTTTAATTGTCATAAATATTATTCTTGGAGGAATTTTACTTTATACACAATCAATTAATTCAACATTCTCAACTTATATAATAATAATTAAATTAAGTTTAATGATAATTCCAGAATTTATTTCTTTTTCACTTTTTAGTTCTAATTTTTTGAGATTTGGTAGTTTTTAACTTTACATATCTAATTACAATGTCTTATTTTTTAAGTCAATCGTTTCGAAAAAGCTTATATATTTAAAAATACAAATATGCCAATGACTTCGTTTAGAACCTGCATTATTATTACAATAATTGGTATCATAATAGGAATATTTTTGAAGACATCATATTCAATTAGTATTCTTGTAGGTATTCTAATTGGATTTTTTTTCATAATCTATAATAGAGGATATACTAATTGGAGCTATTTTAAGAAGCATTTTTTTAGCGGATCTGTTCGTATTCTTTCTTTAATTGTCATAAATGTTATTTTAGGAGTTATTTTGTTTTATTTTCAGCCCACCTCAATCTATGGAATACTAGGTAAACTAAGTTTAGCAATAATTGCAGAAATTATCATTATTATTGCAACAATTATTCTGATTGATTAAATCAATTAAGAATGGACATATAACAATTAAGACAATTACTTTCAATTAATTAAAGGACAATTTCCAGTCAATGAAAAGTACATTTTATCAATATCCGGTTCCAATCCAGCACTACTTAAATCTCTAAACATTTTCTTTTTTGCTGAATCTAATAAATTTTCTAGCTCTTTAGGAGAGAAATAATAAGTATTTGCTCCATTTTGTAGAGCCACACCTTTATCTTGCAAAGCACCAGTCATATAAAAAACATGTTTTGTTAATGTGGCAATGACTCGGCTTCCAGTAACTATATCATCAATACGTCGAGTTCTAGTTTTATGCCTAAAATCTATATCTGTAAAAAACAAAGGCTCAACATAAACACGAGTTCCACTCAAAAGAGAAGAAATATCAGTTTCTGCCCCAGGAAGAGTAAGGTATTTCTCATCACCCCCAGATGCAAAACGTTCCCTTACATCTACGGAAATGTCATGATGAATCTTCATAAAAGCAGTTCCATACACATCGCTCATAATAATTAATAGAATGCGAACTTTAAGTAATTATGTATTCACGAGCCTAAACCAAATTATATATCACATTATTACTGTCAAAAGGTATCCTCTTAATTTTCACAATAACTAAAATATAAATGAAATGAGTTGGCTACAAATTGTAGTCAACTGAATATTAAAACATCTATTAATTATTAATCGCCATTCAAAAGACACATTTATATATTTCCATGACTCATTAACTCTATGAGTAAACTGCTTTTTTATACAACTTTTTACAGCATCACTCAACTTTAAAAAGCATAAAATATCACTAAAAACATGAAACAACAAATTCAAGAGAAAAATTATAATTATTATATGAGTACAGACATTAGTCTGTATTCTGGTGAGTGGATAGCAATATGTGAAAATAAAATCGTTGCACACGGCCGTAATCTAAAGAATGTTGTTAAAGAAGCTAATGAAAAGTGTTTTGGTAAAAAGTTTCTTTTAGCAAGAGTTCCAGGCGAAGAAGCCATGATTTTCTAAGATGACTTTAAATTTTAAATATAAAAAAGTCAAGCGTCCAAATGATAAAGAAATAAAGTCTCCATCAATTCCAATTGTTCTTCAAGGAAAAGGATCAAAATATAGTTTTGTAGCTTTAATTGATTCTGGGGCAGATGTTTCGGTTATTCCAAAAGACGTTGCCGAACTATTAGGTCTTGATTTAAGTGCTAAACATGAAGAAGCCAGAGGTATTGGAGGCAGAGTTCCAGCAATACAAACAAATGTTAATTTAGAAATTGGAAAGCCACATGAAAATTACAACATTAATTTACCAGTTAAGGTAATTTTAAACGATGGAGATGAAGAGATACCAGTACTTTTAGGTAGAAGTGGTTTCTTTGACAAATTTATAATAACCTTCGACCAGTCCAAAGAAATAGTTTCACTAAAAAGAGTAAGTTAATTAATATTGTTTAAAATAAGTTATCACATCAATTCTTTCTGTATCAACTTATGAGCCCCATTAATCTTCTGAAACATTAAATGGTCGCCCTCAGGCATATCAGGGTGATACTTCTTAGCTAAATTCTTATATTTCTTACTTATCACTTCAAAATCTTTCTCTTCAGCGTCAACGCCAAGAGTCTCACGAGCCTCGGAAAGTTGTTCATCTAAATCATCATCTTCAGAAAACTCTTGTTTAAACTCATCTAACGTTATCTCGCCAGCAATTAACTTCCCAATCTCAATCTTAAGAACCTCATTAATAACCGCAAGATTTTCAACATACTTAGGCATAAGCCCATAACTATATTTCAAATTCCTACCATCAAAGTAAAAAGAAACAGAGGCAGGAGCCTTCTTACGAGCAACTCTTTCCAATTTAATCTCAGTATCCCAGCGTTCTAAGCCCAAAAGACCAAGAGTATCAATAATATTATTCTTAATCTGCAACGCTCTGCGATCAAAAGAATTCTCTATGCACGGAGCTTCAATCTCATTGCCCTTTATCTTAATTATCATGAGAACTTACAAAAATAATGGTTTATAAAGTAGATGATTGGGGTCGCGAACCACACTGGGTCCTACCCATATCCTTTCATGCGCAACTAATTTTAATTACCAATCGTTGAGGTTACTTTTTTTCTTGAATGGAGTGTTTGTCCAAACATTTTTTTGCTACCCTAAGAGATGGAGCTGCCTGCATAACTTTGTCTATGCCTATTACTGTAATTCCCTCTCGTGAATTAAATTCTCCAAGCAATGCTCTTGCTTCATCTACAGTCATCCTTGCTCTTCCAAATATTTCATTAATCACAGAAACTTGAGATGGATGAATGGCCCCTTTCCCAGTAGCACCCATTCTCCATAGGTATTCGCATTCACTTCTTAAAACAGCTAAATTCTCATTTGTTCCATATGCTCTAGATGGAGGGTCAATATATTGAATCCCTAAAGACTTAGATGTAACAAGTAATTCTTTAGTCATGTGGTTAATCAATGAATCTTCATAAATTGGCAATCTTTGAACTTCAAAAACGGAAGCCAAATCCTCAGCCCCTAAAGCAGTTGCAGTAATTCTTGAAGAAGAGGATAAAATTTCATAACGTAATCTATATGCGTCCCCACTTTCAATAAGTGCCAAAACTTCAACATTACCTCTTAATTTCTCATCTAATTTTCTTACCTCCTCTGGAGAACTTATTTTTGGCAACATTATAGTGTTGGCTCCTATAGACAAAGCCGTTTCTACATCTTCATCAAAATAGATGGTTCTTACATTGTTTACCCTTACCATCAATTCTTTTTTCCCACCATACCCTTTAGGAAATAACTCTCTTAATTTTCTTCTTGCTTCTTCCTTATGACTATCAGCAACCGAATCCTCCAAATCAAAAACTAAAGAATCCGCTTCACTTTCTAAAGCAGACCTATAAAATCTTTCCTCAAGTGCATTAAAAACTAATAAACTTCTTCTCCTCCACGGAGTTCTATTATCATAATTTTCTGACATTAAATTGTGATTAACCTACAATATTTAAATTAAATGGTGCGCATGAAATGATAAAGAGGGGTATGCTCCCGCCGTACTTATAGTTATTTAGGAATCATGTAAACTGCTCATTTCATGAAATCGAAACAGATCTACCATCTTGTATTCTTTCTATTACCTCAACAAGAGTTTTATCTGAATCTAAAGCATAAAAATCGAATTTATCTTGATCATGGCCTAACGCAATATCTCCGGAAGATCCAACATAACCATATTTAATATCGCAAATTTCATGAATCGGTTGTATCCAATGTTTAGAATCTTTTGTTGCTAGGCATACTCCATTTACTATCCAAAAAGAGCTTTCTTCCCTTGATGTAAATTTGAGGTCCTTTAGATAACCTATATCAAATTCAGTAGGTTTTGCAAGTCGCCCCACTTTATTAGAATGATTATATTCGAATACAATTACTGGTCTACCAACAAAATCTTTAAATATTTCGTCTTTTTTAACAACTTTAATTAGCCCATCATATTTTTTAACTTCCTTAAACTGTTCATCACATACCTTAATGCTATGGGTAAGATATTCATGGTTTTTTTTAGCCTGCTCAACAAATTTCCTTATTTGAGGCCTAGGACCTTCTATTGTAACATCATAGGTACATCCAAATGGAAAACCCATGTCTTCCCGAACTATTCTAACACTAATTTTTTCTAAATCTGAAAAAGTAAATCGATAATTGTGCGTTCTACCCTTGCCTTCTCTAGAACCCCAACCAAGCAAAGCCAAATGATCTGCAAATGCCCCCAAATATTCTCCTCTCTGAAATGTTTCAATGCAAAATTCTTTTCTTTCCATAAAAGCAAAGCAGAGAAACACTAGATAAATTTTATACCGATATATAACGGCTTATAAGCTGGATTTCTTTATTGCAAATGGAATTAACTTATTTTCAGCTTTCCTGAGATGCTCTTGAAAAGTTGAAAAGGATAATCCTTCTTTAAATGCTAATCCTTTAACATCTGTTTTTCTTGGATATTCATAATAGCCACTTTTTATAGCTAAATATACTGCTTTTTCTTGTTTTTCAGTTAACTTTGGGAGTATATTAAGAACTCCAAGATTTTCCACTTTTTCTTCTTTAATATAATCAAGAACCAAATTATACTTTTTTTCAGAAACTTTTAATATTTTTTCTAGATATTTTCTTTCAAAAGATGCAAGTTCTAATTCTTCCCAGCCATCAGGGGTTATAACAAAAGGTTTTATTTGAATCAATAAAGGATTATAGAACAAGCTCGGTTTTCTCTCACTTTCCTCAGTTTTAGAAATCTTTAACCTACAGACTAAAAAGTTTCCTTGTTCTTCTATCTTATCAATCTTTTTAGAGTTCTTTAAATCTTCAAAAAATTTATCTCGCAAAGAATGATCTCCATCAAAATGAATTGTCAAAGTAAAATAAGAATTTCTTTTATCTGAAAAGTAATTTAACATATAACCATGCAGGCTAGAGTTATATTTCATGGCCATCGATGCAAATAAGCCTTCTTTATCAAAAACCTTGAATTTTGCTTTCCACATCCTAGCAGATATATATCGGTTTATTTAAAACTATTCAAAAAATTGGGCACGTATGAAAGTATGCAAAGAGAGGTATTCGCGGGCATAAAGTCATAATTGTGCTATTTTCAAGCGATGTTGACTTTGAATAGATCTAATTGTTATCCAAGATATCTTTAAATAGTGTAAATTAATTCAAAACACTGATGGCTAAGGTTGTAAACGTATTTCCAAACTCTTTAGATTCAAATTTAAACACTCTCGCAGAGTTAAGTGTATTGATGTTAGGAAACATTAGTATCGACAATCCTAGAAGAAGAGGGTTCAAGGTCTTAACAGTTGATTCAGATTCTAATGGTTCATCTACAGGTATTAGTTATGCTAAAAGCGATGGTCTTTGCTACAGAAGAAGTAGGGAGGGATTATATGTTAATGCGAAGGGAGATGAAGAAAAATTATTTGGATTCTATTCACGGTTTGTAGGCTCTTGGTCATGGACAAAAGACAAAGTAGTTGTTCCTGTTAGAGAAAGTGCTTATGAATTAGTTAAAAGACTTAGTGAAAGAGCAGGACACCAAATTAGAGAAATTAATTGCCTTGATGAAATATCTGGTTTTGAATCTCAGAAAGGTGGTCCGATGATTCAAAAATATAATGTTATGGATATTCTAGGTTTGTAATCTATCTGCAAGAAATTCTATCTCCGTCTAAATCATATTCCATCTTCAACCAATCAAAGTTTAACTCGATTGCCTTGTTGCAGAATTCTGTTGGTTGTAATTCATATTCTACTCCAAAAACGGCCTTATCTTGTTCAATGAATGGTAAAAGAGTTTCACATTCATCATATTCAAAACATTGTTCATTTAAAGCAAAATCAAAATAATTAACCAATTCAGGAATTTGATCTACATCATTTTTCAGACCAACTGTCAATCCCCTTTTATGAGCTTCTTCCGCAAGCCATTTGTTATAATCTAATTGATTTTGATATGATAAATCAAACCCATTATCATTTAGATAACCATCCACATTATCTGGCTCAACACCATCACATCCCTTTTCTACTGCTAAATCTAATCGGTTTTTCATAATAGGTGCAAGTAATTCAATTTTAGAGATATCAAGCCATTTCTCATCTTCCCATCCTTCAAGAACTTTTCCCTTAACCTCATTTGGAAAATCACCTTCGTCAATTCTCCAGTTTTCATAACTCCCAGCACTAAAATAACAAATAACCTTGATACCTTTGTTTTTCAATGCATTTATTACTTCTTTTGAATTATCGAATAAATCAACATCATACATATCAACATCATAGTTTTGATTTACTATTCCATTCAATTGCCATTGCCATGAAGTATTTGGTTTTGGTTTCCACCAAAAGATGTTCACTGACTTGGACTCATTTGTTTTAACAACATCTATTCTTGAAACATTTTGTTCAGCAGTTATATTTTCAATTGTTTCAGCAGGTACTGGTTCCTCACTCCAGATTATTTCTTTTACAGTATACCCACCAAGCAAAAGAATCCCTACAAAAATTAAAACTAACAACTCCCTTTTAATTTTCATATTAATATAAAGTCTTATTATTTAATAAATCTTCTCATAAATTAATAACTAAAAACTACTTATTCCCCGCAACCCGAACGTTGAGTCGTATTGCACGAAGAACACTTAATCGCACAATTACCGATTCTCTTTGCAGGTCCCCCGCAAAGACCACAAACCAAACCTTCATCTGACGTGAAAACAGTCAAATCTTTCTGTTCTTCCTTAATAGAAGCAGACTCCATCTGAGGAATCACAACCTCGACAGTAGAACCAGAACCAAAATTATTTAACATAAACTGAGCAACATAATCTACAATAGAAGAAGCAGTCCTTATAGGAACTTGGCTCTCATCAAGCTTGCCTCTCTCATCACTATTTCGAACAAACCCAGCAGGCTCAAACTTCTGATGTCTAAACCGACCAAATAAATCTTTTACGCTCGCACCATACTGCAAATTAATAGACATAGAAAGAGACCAAGAGTCAATTAAACCGCGAACAGTAGAGCCTTGTTTAGACATTGTAACAAAAATCTCTCCAGGACGACCGTCATCATATAATCCCACTGTTAAAAAACCCTTATGATCCACAAGCTCAAACTTATGAGTAATAGACTTTCGAGTTTGAGGTAACGGCTCACGACCCTGCTTAATTGCAACAACTTCCGTTTTCTTAACGACTTCGCCCTCAGTCTTCTTAGTATTCAATGGCTGGCTACGTTTAGAATTTTCACGATAAATTGCAACAGCTTTCAATCCTCTCTCCCATGCAAAAATATAAGCATCCATTATCTCTTCAACAGTGGCCGATTCAGGCATATTAATTGTCTTAGAAATAGCTCCTGAAATATATGGTTGACAAACGGCCATCATTAACACATGACCCTTGTAATGAATTGAACGCTTACCTTTAGCTGGTTTGAATGCACAATCAAATATTGCTAAATGTTCTGTCTTCAATCCAGGAGCACCCTCAATCATATCATTAGTGTTAATATAATTCAAAATATTTTTCACCTGATCTTCATTATAACCTAAACGTCCTAAAGCCAATCCAACCGATCCATTTACCATCTTAAGCATTCCCCCTCCAGAAAGAACCTTATATTTAACAAGAGAAATATCTGGTTCAATTCCAGTAGTATCACAATCCATCATGAAAGCAATAGTCCCAGTAGGTGCTAAAACTGTTGCCTGTGAATTTCTAAATCCGTATTTTTTACCAAGCTCATGAGCATCACTCCAAGAATCCCAAGCTTCATTTACTAAATAGCGCAAATCATAAGGCATTTTATTTACATCTATATCTTTCACATGATCTCGGTGCATTCTAATTACGTCAAGCATCGACTCGCGATTTTCAGCATATCTAGGAAAAGGTCCAACATTAGAAGCAATCTTAGCGCTCGCCTTGTAAGCCTGTCCGCACATCAAAGCAGTAATCGCAGCCGAAACAGCTCGACCTTCATCAGAATCATAAGGCAATCCAAAACTCATAAGTAAAGCACCAAGATTAGCATATCCCAATCCTAATGGGCGAAAATCATGAGAATTCTGAGCTATCTTCTCAGTAGGATAACTCGAGCCATCAACCAACAAGTCCATTGATGTTATAAATCGGTCAACAACTCTCTTGAAACCTTCAGTATCAAACTTCCCATCAGTATTAAGGAATTTCATCAAATTAATTGAAGCTAGATTGCATGCAGAATCATCTAAAAACATATACTCGGAACAATTGTGAACAAATACTCCTGAAGTCAAAGCAAAGTTATGAGTCCCAGGAACCTCAAAATCATAAACATTTATCTTTTCATTCAAACTTTGTATACTATTCACCTTATGGTTTATTGCCAAAGGAGCACTAATCACATTTTGAACATTAATTTTATCTTCAAAGAAGAATTTAGGCAATAATTCTCTATACAAAGGCATTAAAGAATCATTAATTATCAAATCCTTGGCTTCTTTATAATTTCCATTCCTCAACATAAACTTATGGTCTGGTGTACAAACAATTTCTTCATTATTATCTAAAATAACCTTAATGACCGAAGCATCTTTTCTAGTCATTCTTGGATTATCTATTTTTCCAATTCCTATGCTCCCATCTTTTTGAATAGTATAACAATAATTTTGTTTTCCTTTTTCATTTTCTTGAATCAATTCAATAAAGTTAAGATTTCTCCCATCAACAAGAGCAACTTTGGTGTCGCCTGAAAAACAAGGATTAGAAGCATTAATCTTCCCTGAAACTTTAGATGTATGATATTTATTTATTATAGTATCAAATTGCATTCCAGGATCTCCACAAATATGTGTTCCTTCAGCCATCTTGCGTAAAATATCTTTAGCCTTGAAAGTCTCACAAACTCCTCCACCCTTAACATACTTGGTCTGCCACTCGCCGTCATTCTTCACAGCTTCCATAAAAGCATCAGAAGCTCTAACAGACATATTACAATTCTGGAAAGCAACGGAAGCATAAGCCTCTCCATTCATTCCTCCACTATATCCCTGCTCAATCAATGCCCAAGCTTTCTTCTCTTCTTTCTGCTTAGATTCAATAAAATCAATTACATCAGGATGGTCAACATTCAAAATCTCCATCTTAGCTGCACGTCTAGTCTTTCCTCCAGATTTAATCGCTCCAGCATAAGTATCATAACCCTTCATAAAAGAAACGGGCCCGCTTGAACGTCCTCCTCCAGTTAACTTTTCCTTACTACTTCTTATAGGAGAACGATTTGTTCCTGTTCCGCTTCCCGCTTTAAACAAATTAGCCTCAGCAACCTGAACAGCCATTATAGAGTCCATAGTATCTTCAATGCTTTGAATAAAACAGGCAGAACATTGAGGCCTATCCATTCCTTTTTCAGAATGGACTACCTTGCCAAGATTAGAGTCCCATATAAACGCAGATACTCCTCCCGCATTTCGATCATACTCTTGAATTCCAACATTAAACCAAACAGGCGAATTAAAAACCGCTAACTGATGCAAACAAATAGAAGCTACCTCATCTCCTAAAGAATCTGCTTCTTCCTGATTAAAATATTTCTGTCTTATTGATTGGCGTGAAATAAATCTTGAAACACGCGAAATAAGTTTTTCAATAGAATTTTCTCTCTCATTCTTTGCTTGATCTCCCCAGAAATATTTACTCGCAACAACTTTCAACGCGAGTGTAGACCAAAAATCAGGTTTAGCAACGCCTTTCTGAGTAAAAACAACTTTACCCATATCATCTGTGACTGCAACATCTTCACTAACCCAATTTACCAAGTCTCCGTACATATTATATTTAAAAGGATTTTTTCCAGCCTTAGTAAAATATCTCTCGACTAAAGAAGCGGACTGAGAAAAATTAGAAGCATGTCTCAATTCAAATGGAACAACGTTAGAAGAAGATTCATCATTTCCGTTATTCTCAAATTTCATTATTTTTTAACACCTTTTTTACCGACGATAACAAATGCGAAAGCAACATTTGAAATTATCTATGTCTCACATAACAAATCCATATTTAAACATTTATGTAATTTAAAACAACACTAATTAATTTTTCAGTAGTAATCGAAAAAACTTAGAGTTTTAATTTTTTGGATGTGTTTTGTAGTTCGTTTTATTAGAATTTTTCAAAAAAATCTCCCAAACCTATTTAAACAAATCAAAACTAAACAAATCATGAATCCATTTTTAAGCGACTTGACCTCTTTAACAGAAATTCCCCCAGTTCTTCTAGCAATAGTACTTGCATGGTCTTTATTTTGGAAAGGCCTAGCCCTTTGGAAAGCAGCCCGCCGAGGAAGTATGGGCTGGTTCGTAGCTCTATTAATTATAAACACTCTAGGAATATTTGAAATTCTTTACATTTTCCTATTTTCAGAGATAAAATTAGATGATAAAAATAAAAATAGTAAAAAGAATAAAGTAAAAGTCTCAAAAGTTAAAACAAGACTTCCAAGAAAAGGTTTCTTGGAATAATAGTTAATAATATAAAGTGTCATAGCCAATACTATTAAAATGGATAAAGTGAAAGTTCCTTTAGGAGTAAAATTAATCTCATTGCTTTCAATAGTCTACTCTTTAGTTTATTTATTAGTTCTTTTTATATCTATTTCCTCTTTTAATGATAACTCTGCCAACACCTTGCTGAAGCTAACTGGTATAACAATAGTTTTCCTAATTATTCTTTTTTCAGCGCTTATTAGTATATTCTTTTGGAAAGGCAATTTACTAGCAAGAAAGGGAATGTTCTTAGTCTTAGGAATTGCCTTATTGTCGGGCCTAACTGTATTTATCAGATTTCCTTTCAGAACATTTATAGATAGTTTAAACTCATCATCACAATCTTTCGAATATTTTTTAATAACCATTTTATGCCTGCTGTTTTTCTTTACAATCTTATTCCCATTATTTGCTTTAACTTATTTAATTTTCAATAAAAAAGCAAAAGAATACTTCAAAATCAAGAATTAATCCAAAGAATAAAAAATGATCTCCGGAATAACCATTAATAATATAAAACAATCTAATCAATAAAATACATGGTTTTAGTTCTCACTGGAGGCGGAAATGGCAAAGACACTGAGGAGATTGACAAATATTTTGCTTCACTAGTAAACAAAAATAAACCTTTATTATACATTCCAATTGCAATTGATACAATAAAACATCCTTATCCTGAGTGTTTGAAATGGTTAAAACAAACATTTGACAAATTAGGAATCAATAAATATGAAATGGTCACTGAAGAAAATATATTAGAATATGCAGATAAAAATCCAAACAACTATGGGGGAATTTACATCGGTGGAGGAAATACGCCTTACTTGTTAAAAAGCATAAAAGAAAGCAGATTAACAAAATTTCTTAATGAAGCAGTCAAACAAGATATTCCAATATACGGCGGAAGCGCAGGAGCAATAATATTCGGAAAAACAATCAAATCTTCATTAAAAGCAGATAAGAATGAAGTAGGATTAAAGGACTTTAACGCATTAAATAAAGCATACGGATGGGATATCTGGTGCCATTACATAAAAGAAGACTATAAAACAATACAAGAATTTCTATCAGAAAATAAAGATGTAGATAAATTAATAGCTCTTTCAGAAAGAAATGCAATCCTAGTTTCCAAAGAAATAGAAATCATAGGTCAAGAACCAGCCCTAGCAATCTCAAACACATTCAGAAAAACGGTTCAAGTGGGCGAAATAATAAATTAAAATTTAAACTCATAAATAAAAAAAGGTTTCTTAGAATAAACCATTCAGCAAAGTTTATTAATTAAAGAAAGTAAATAATATTATGGTTAAAGATAATAAAATCCTTATCGCGGGAATTATTCTTTACTTAATCCCTTTAATTTTAGGAAGGTATATTGACAAAATTCTGAGAAATATATATTTTAACATTTCATTTGTTAATCTAATTCTTCCAATAGTGGGTTCAATACTGATTTCCTATTTTATTATCAATAAATTTGATAAATTAAAAAATGGGCTAAAATGGATAATTATTCTATTATTAACAGTTATCTTATCTTTTGTTAATCTCTCCATTATATTTAAGAGGTACATATTTTACTAACTTCACTTCGCCAGCCCTAAAAACTGCACGTCGTCTGGAAGCAGTTTATCAATCGCCCTTCGAGCATCTTCAAATGATTTAATAAAACTCTCATAAGTCAGTCCGTTCTCTTTCTTATAATTACACCAATCACAATAACGACCATTACAAGCAGGCCATTCAGTGGAGGATTCAATCTTCTCAATCAACTCAATAGTATCTTTCTTTAACTTCTCAAGTTGTTCTGGCGTCCTTTCAGAAGTAACTTGTTGATTAAAATTAAGGAAATGCCAAATTAATCTAACCTTAATATCTTTTCCAAATGTTTCACGTAAACCAATATCATAAAACGCTAACTGTCTATCCTTATCAAGCTCTTCTTTCTTCTTCATCGACTGATTTGTCTTATAATCATGAACTTCATATGTGCCATCAGGAGCCATATCAAGTCTGTCAATGAATCCTTGAATCTTGTATTTGCCTTCAGAATCTAAAGGAAAAAGTATTTTGCGTTCAATAGCTAAAACATTCTGCTTAAACGGCTTATTTTTAGTATAATAGTCCATCAAAAATCTAATCCCTTTATTATATGCGTCAATCTCATCCCCATTCTCAACTTTAATATTCTCATCAAACTTATTTGTCCAATTATCTGTAAAATACTCAATTAACTCATCAGCACTAACTTCACGGTGTTTAATCTGATGATATAACCATTCAAGTGCTTCGTGAACAGCACTTCCAAGAAAAAGAGGCATTGCAGTAGGCATCGGAGGAACTTTCTTATCAATGTATTTCAACTTGTAAAACTCAGGACACGATTCATAAAGCCATAAACGAGAATGTGAATATATCTTCTCGCCCTTCTTATCGTCAGATTTACCAGTTCTCGCAGCCATCATCATCTCCAATCATCTCAGACACAAAAGATTACATTATAAAAACACTTCTAATCTGAAGGATAAGAATAAACATTTCCTCTTAACGGTCCAGAAGTAACTTCAAGTCTCCACTTAACGCCACCAACAAAACCTAAATCCTTAAAATAATCTACATATTGTCCAGTAAGCCCAAGTTGATAAGGTATCAAATCAAAATCTGATTGTGTTCTAATTGGTAAGTCAACTAATTGGACTGTACCTCTAGAATCTAAAGATAAAGTAACTAAGTTATTATTATCAGAACTAAAACCCCCAGGCACTCCACGAACTAAAGAATTTACTCTACCGCTAAAACGCCCCCCGCCATCAGAATCAAGTTTCATAAAAAACTAATTAATGTTCAGTTTATAAGTCTTTATATCAAACAACAAGAATTATCTTCCAGCAACTCTTTTAGCATGCTTTCTCTTCAAAATTGCTCTTCTTCTAGACCTTCGTACAGTTTTTCTCATATCTAACAAAGAAAAAAAGAACTTTTAAACCTATCTTTTAATTAATTCCTTCAAAACCTTCAAGAAATAATCAGCCTCTTTTCGCGTAACGTCAGCAGGAAGCGAAATTCTCAAAGAACTCTTAATCTCTTTTGAACTCAGTCCTAAAGCAATAAGAGATTTATCTTCAGTTTCTTTCTTAGAATCACAGGCACTGCCAGTAGAAACATAAATCTTCTTTTCAGAAAGCTGATAAAGTAGCTTTTCAGCATCAATTCCAGGAAAAATAACAAATATATTATTACAAAGTCTATTATCTCTAGCGCCAATTAATTTACATCCAAGATTTTCCAATTCGGCAATAATATAATCTCTAATTTCAGAAACTTTATTCCAATCTTCTTTCAAAGAAATCTCAACAGCCTTAGCAAATCCGACAATTCCAGGAACATTTTCAGTACCGCTTCGCAACCCGCGTTCCTGTCCCCCTCCATAAATAAAAGGAGAAAATTTAACACCTTCACGAACATAAAGCAATCCAACACCTTTAGGACCAGAAATCTTATGTGCTGAGGCAGAAAGCAAATCAATATTCCAATCATGTACAAGTATCTTTAATTTGCCGAAACTCTGTGCGCAATCAGTATGAAAAATAACACCCTTGCGTTTGCAAATGTCTCCAATCTTTTTCAAATTTTGAATTGTTCCAAAAATATTATTCACATGCATAACCGATACAAAAAGAGTAGACAAATCAATATTTTTTTCAATAAAATCAATATCAACAAAACCGCGAGAATCAACAGGAATTTCGACAATAGTGTATCCCCAATTTCTAAACAAATTAGCAGTCTCACGTATAGAAGGATGCTCAATCGAACTAATCAAAATCTTCTTCTTATCAGAATTATTGTGCGCAAGCCCAGAAAAAACCCAGTTATTAGACTCTGTAGTCCCAGACGTAAAAAATATCTCGTGAGTCCTAGCTCCGAGAGCGCGAGCAATATTTGCCCTAGAGTTAATTAAAAATTTAGACGCTTTATCTCCAAGAGCATGCAAAGAGCTAGCATTTCCATATTCGGCAAGCATAATCTCATTCATAACACCAACAACGGCAGGATAAACGCGAGTAGTAGCGGCATTATCAAAATATAATTCTTTAACCATATCAAAATATAATAAACTGGGCTTTTAACGTTTATCTATGCCTCATATACATCTAATTACATGATTACGTTTTTTCTCAAGTTTTATTAAATTTTCTCTTCTTAATCTATGTATATCTTCATATCCGCGAATTCCAATATCCCAACTATCTAATCCTTCTCTAAAAATGATATATGGAAATATTTTAACTTCAGAATCAAAAATTATTGGTTTAAATTCAGGATTTACAATTACAGATTTGCCATCAAAAAAGACCCTTCCAAATGCATGAGTGCTAAAGGGTTTACCATTAATTATATAACCTTCATGAAATGTCTCTACATATGCCGTAGGATGACCTTGTGTGGCCATTAATCCTCTAAAAAGAACCCCAGTATCAGAACAAGTAGGATAAATTCCATCTTTCAAAATTTGATCTAAATCTCTTTGTCTAAAAATACTATCTTTTAATTGATTATTTGCTTTTCTTTCATTTTCAGTTTTTGGTGAAGGATTATATCCTGCGATAAAAGGCAATTTAGAAATATATTTGCAAGTTCTACGAATCGATAATTCACAATCTTTAGGAATTTGTATTCCGGGCAATTTACCAATCTCTGAATCGTCTATAACTATATTTTTAGCTTTCTCTGCATGCTCATGAACTCTTTCCGTAAATTGAGTTTGTTCTCCCGGGCTCAAATAATGGTTAACCATATTTTCATGAACAAATGATTATCCTTATAAATCTTTCTATATTTACCACTTTATAGATACATCATATGATTGATCTAGTAAAATTTATAATAAATTTCTGAGATTCATAGAGTTAAAATCATGAAAAAATAAACAGATTTAATAAAGAAGTGTTCTATAAAGCTATATGAAAATCATCTCATGGAACGTAAACGGCATCCGTTCAGTCTTAGGAAAAGGCTTCCTAATGTCCATCGAACAAGAAAATCCTGATATTCTATGCCTTCAGGAAATAAAAGCGCATCCAGAACAAGTGGATAAAATTCTAAGTCAATATTCAGATCATATTTGGAATCCAGCTGAAAAGAAAGGATATGCAGGAACAGCAATATTCAGCAAAATAAAACCAATCTCAATAAAATTAGGCAAAGAATTATTAGACGACGTAGAAGGCAGAGTAATAGTGGCAGAATTCAAGCACTTCTACTTAGTAAACGTATATACTCCAAACTCTCAGCGAGGTTTGTTAAGACTCACTCACAGATTAGAATGGGATAAAAAATTCTTTCACATTTTAAAAGAACTAGAAAATAAGAAACCAGTAATATTCTGTGGAGACTTAAATGTAGCTCACAAAGAAATAGATATTGCAAGACCAAAAGAAAATGTAAAAAACGCCGGCTTTACAGTAGAAGAAAGAGCAAGCTTCACAGAGTACATTAATCACGGTTTCGTAGACTCATTCAGATACCTGCATGAAAATGAAAAAAACCAATATACTTGGTGGAGTTATATGCACAACGCCAGAGATAAAGATATAGGGTGGAGAATAGACTATTTCTGTCTATCAAACAGTCTAAAAAGCAAAATTCAAAAAGCGGAAATATTAAGTAAGATAGAAGGCAGTGACCATTGCCCTGTCGAGCTTATCTTAAATATATAGTTCTAAATATAAATATTAGTCTAAATTAAGTTCTACGCCTAAACTAACAGACCCTTGAGAATCTCTAGATATTGTCTCTGTAAAGATATATCTATCTTTCACAAAACATTTATCATAGACTCTTTTCATAGCCTCAAAAATTTCAGGCAATTTTTTTAATAATTCGTCTCCGCGTGCAGGTTCATGGAATGGTTGACATCCAACTTGCATTTCTCTAAAAAATAAAGTCATTTTAGGATCAATTCTGTCTAAAGATAGCGCCATATGATAAAAAGATGATGGTATTTTACCATAAAAGTCTTTTTCATGTCTCCAATTTAATGTATTATTATTAACATTTAAGGTATTTCTCCCGCCAGTTTGGACGACATAATCTACAAAATCCTTTATTTCAGGAAAAACTTCAACTGCTTGTTCCAATGTCTCTACAACCATGGAGTTGTCGTTAAAAAGAGATATATAAATTTAACTCTTAGATCCTACTTCCTGACATCACAACCAGAAATACCCACTAACTCTGAAAGCTCTTTATATCCATAATGTGTCTGCGTTCCAATCTTCCACGCAGGAACGCCTCCAGCAGGACATTCGTCAACGCTAGAACAAATAACAACATTAATCAATTTAGAAGCATCTTTTCCTAAAAGTTCAAGCTGTTTATCGCATTCTGGGCACGTCGTAGAAGAATAAAAAATAGCATTCTTATTCTTCAAACAAGTAGCCAGATTCATTTTTTCACTTTCGCCGAAAACATACCCGGTAGTCTTAGAAAACCAGTCGCTAAAATAATACAATCCAAATAAGACTAAAACAAGTACTCCAAATGTCAAAGCAGTCTTATAAAATTGTTCCATGTAAAACAGTAAAAACAATCAACGCACATATAAAAAGGTTTATAATGGCAAACAAATTAATAATAATATGGTTGGATGGATAATAGGAATAGTCTTGGCAGTAATAATTATTATGTTTATTTATTACTATAATCGTTTAGTAAGCTTAAGCAATCAAATTGACAACTCTCTGTCACAAATAGACGTCCAGTTAAAGAAACGTTCAGATTTAGTTCCTAACTTACTAGCCTCAGTCAAAGGTTACATGAAACATGAAAGAGGAGCAATTACTGAGGTTACAAACGCAAGAAAAGCCTTGATGGGAGCAACAACAATGGAAAGCAAAGTCAAAGCAGGCACTCAATTAGAATCTGCATTAAAGTCAATATTTGCAATCTCAGAGAACTATCCTCAACTAAAAGCAAACGAGAATTTCTTACATCTTCAGCAAGAATTAACTTCAATAGAAGAAAAAGTAGCTTACGCAAGGCAGTTTTACAACGACGGAATTCTATCTTACAATAACGCATGCACGACATTCCCTGGAAAATTGTTCGCAAGCATTTACGGCAGAAAAGAAAAAGAATTCCTTAAGATTGCGCCGGCAGAAAGAGCAGTTCCAAAAGTTAGCTTCTAAAGGCTTAAATATCCCAGAGCCCTATAATTAAAGATGATAAAAAGAGCGCTCGTAATTTCAGCAATATCTTTAATATTAATGTCAGCATTTGCATTAGCTGCAGGTACATCAACAGGAAATGCACGAGTAAGAGATGTTCCTTCAGCAACAACTGCAGACTCAACAGTCACAACATGCGAAGACAAAGAGACATTAAAAGACAGAATAAAATGCCGTTTTGAAAACAAAGAAGTGGCTGTAAGAGAAGCTTACAACGCAACAGAAGAAGCATGCCGAAGCTCAGCAGACGAAAAGAAAGAAAGATGCAGGCAATTTTACAAAAATTCAGCAAAGTGTTTCAACTCGGCAAGCCCTGTAGAGAAAAAGAAATGTTTCTTGAAAGAATCTGGAATAAACATTAACGCAGGTGGAACATTTAGAGCAGCACCAGATGAAACAAAAAGAAATTATGTTGTCCTATTATTATACGAATTACAAGAAAAAATAGAAGCAAAACAAGAACAAGGCATAATAACAACAGATCAGGCAACAAGCCTAGTCACAAAGATAGTAGAAATAAAAAAGCTAATCTTATCTGGAGCAAAACGTTCAGACATCGTGCCTAAAATACAAGAATTCAAAAAAGAATTTAGAGAAGTAATGACATCAAGCGAGGTATCACAATGAAAATATTAATCTGGATAATCGTCGCAATAGTTATAGTCGGAGGTTTGTTTTGGTTCATGTCGGGAGATTCAAATAACTCCTCAAACGATTCAGAAAATCAACAAAACTCAGGAAACACAGACACATTATCAGAAAACGGTCGTGTAATCGACACAGACGACAAAGTCTTTGAAGAAATCGACGAAGCCCTAACTGGATTAGGATAAATAACACTTACCTAAAAACTTAAGATTATTTTTTGATTAAATCTCTAATAATTTTTATTATGTTTTCAAAATCGTCTTTATTCTTATTATAAAAATCTAATGGAACAGATTCTCCGTAATAATTAAGTCTATTTCTAAAGAAAGACATTTGCGCAATTAAATAAGCTTCTCTTTCAAAATCAGGATTTTTATTATAAAAATAACTTATCAAACATTGATGATTTTTTGATCTTAATCCATTATTCAAAAGGTAGGCAGTAAGTAACTCTTTAATGACTTCATAATAATCCTCAACTACAAGTGAAACATTCTCTTCATTAATTTTTGTATCTCTTGCCCGTTTAAGTCGTATAAATGCTTTATCTATAATTGAATCTATCCTCGCTATATCTATCTCAACTTCTCTAATAAAATTATTCTCACATTCTTTCCAATTCATTATATCTGTCATTTTAAGGATATGTCTAAGTATCCCTCTATTTTTATGCCATTAATGACATTTTTGAACAAGTTAGGCTGAATTTTTTTTATATCTTTTTCAACAAAAATCTGGATTTTATGTCCAATTTTTCTCTCGTAATCCTCCAAATTTAGTTTTTTATCGATGCTGCTTTCTATAAATATATCTATATCACTTTCTTTTTCATATTCTCCCTTTCTAACACTTCCAAAAACTATAACTAAAGAAGGATTTAATTCGCGATTTATAAAATCTAAAAGACCTATATTGTAAATCTTATCAATTATATAAAATGTTTTTTTAAACTTAAAATACAGAGTAATAATGGCTTTATTTTCGGCAGTAATCAAATTTTCTTTCTTCAAAATCTGCAAATATCTATGTACGCTAGAACTTGGAATCCTTGCTTTTTTCGATATTTCTCTCACACTAAAACTTTTATTGGGATATTCAAAGAAAAGTTCTAATACCTTGTCCCATTTTTGGTTTATCTGTGCCATTTTATATACAACTGTGCCATTTATGGTATATAAACCTTTACATTGTATATAATCATTCCCCAAGTCCCAAAGGAACAACTTGAGACACATAATTTCCAAACAACGTATGAATATCTGCTTCTACAACAAATCCTCTATCTTTAGAATAACAGGAAGTAATTATCTTGCCATTGCACTTATCAAGAGTCTTAATAATGGACTGAATAAACGCCCTGATATCTGTAGAAAACTCATTCAACTGCAAAATGGTAGACAAAGAGTCCAATATTACTGTTGTATATCCATTTGAGACGGCATTTTGTATCTCAATCTGTAATTTTTTGAAATCAGGCACAACTGGCATAAAAGTGCACTGTTTCTGTTTCTCAGGTTTAGCAATAATAAGGGGAGTAGCAAAATCAATGCAATAGAACTTCTTTTCATCATACCTCTTTTCATCTTTAAGCGCTTCAACAAGAGAACCATACGTTTTAGTAAAACTCACATAACAGACCATATCATTTGAATCAAACGCATCAAGGAACCTGTTAAAAGAGTTCTCATACCTCAATGTAAAAATCAGTTTATTATTGTTCATAACCCCTCTATTTATAATGCTCTCTTATTATTATTTAAATTCTTGTTTTTGCTCGTTTGTTTTTTTGATATTTTTTCTCTAGCAGTAACTTTCGCTTCTCTTCCTGTAGCTACTCCTTCTCTACCAGTAACCTTGGCTTCTCTACCAGTAGCTACTCCTTCTCTACCAGTAGCTTCTCCTTCTCTACCAGTAGCTACTCCTTCTCTACCAGTAACCTTGGCTTCTCTACCAGTAGCTACTCCTTCTCTACCA